>Ga0310786_10010355_pt1 | contig 11727 bp, 16 predicted proteins | sample AusTroGonzalo_MG_FD_203881 | JGI IMG/M metagenome (GOLD analysis project Ga0310786, IMG submission 203881) | Bovine rumen microbial communities from tropical cattle in Woodstock, Queensland, Australia - Gonzalo_03 (v2) (version 2) | ecosystem: Host-associated > Mammals > Digestive system >... | reverse complement strand
TACTTTTTATCATTTTTTTATAATTTTGATGAAAATCTTTATTCAAGTTATTTGTGCAATCAAATTTTTCGTGCAGTTTGCATTCTTCAAAAATCCGTTTGTTTTGGTCTTTTCTTAATTCTTTCAGGCCGGTATTTACTTTTTTCATTTCGTTTTGCCAATTTTTGATCGTTTCGTTTGTTACTCTCATGGTTTTATTCCCCTTATTTAGTGTTTTTTGTTTGTTTTTCTATGTTGTATTTTTCAATAACGTTTTCAGTTATATATTCTCTCAATTTATTGATCGATCGTTCGTGTTGATCTATTTTTAGAGGGTCTTCAACGTACATATTTTTCAACTTTTCTAGGTCTTTGATTAACTGATAACAAGTGTTAGTTATATCAAACCCCAATGATCGTATTGCTTTTATTTGCAAAAGCTCTTTATTTTTATTCATAATAACCTCCCTTTCAAATACAGCGTGTTTTAGCTGTTTTGTTATTTTTTATTTATAATTTTTTTCTATAAACGCCGGGGTTAACCGGCGCATGTTTTAATTTATATTTTCACAGGCCCAATCTATATACGCCTTGCGTATTCTTCTGGCTAATTTCGTAAATTCCCTTTTAATAACAGCTGGTGTGCTGTTATCAGTATTGTATAAACAGGGCCGCCGTTTATCTTTACTATTTTTGAATAAACATAGATGTTTATTCATGCGACCACACATTCCAGCTGTATACTCCGGGTGTGTATAGTTAAATTGGTCAATAAGATCTTCTAAGAGAGCATAAAAGCCCTCTTCTTCCAAACACATGATATCAAACAGCGCATTCCTTATCCCTGTATTATTTACGTTGTTAATACTCATGTTATAGCTAAGACCTTCAGTAAGACAATCGTCGCTATAGTATAATTCTCGACGTAAAGGCAAAATCCGATTGTATTGAATTGCATTCAATTTATTCATAATAAAACTCCGTATTAATTTATTCTGCTATTTTGTATAAAGCGTCCTCGACGACTCTTTCAAAGCCCAAACGGATGCGCGTCCATTCATCATTATCATTTGCATGATCTGCAAACATGCAGGCTTTATAAAAATCGTTTTTATGATTTTCAATTGAATAATGACGACTAAGATAATCATAATAACAAGCATCTGCAATCTCATGCACAAGATCGACTAGTTTATCTTCATTCTCGGCTCTGATATCATTATCAACGCTGTTAACTCCGTTTATAATCGGAGCGACTTGTGCTTTGATGTTATCAATACCGTTGCAGTCGATCAGGTCATTTGCTACTAATTCAACTTGTTTTAGGTAATTCTTATATTTTCTTCTCCACGCTTTCGTAGAGTGACTCGCAATGTAAAAATCTATAGGATTATTAAAATCTAACATAATATAACCTCTTTTTTGATCGTTTTCATTATGTATTAACCGAAAGAGAAAGTCAATATTATTTTTGATTTTTTTTGATTTTATTTTTGTTTGATGTTGTGTTATCATTCCCCTTGCTAGTGCAAACTAGCACTTTTTTTTGATCAGCCCCGGGGTTTTGCTCCGGGGTTTTTATTTTTTTTTATTTTTTTTTATTTTTTTTTATTTTTTTTTATTTTTTTTCGGGCGCGCGTTCTGCATAGCAAGTTTAACGGAGGCTGGCGGGGCTTGTGGCGTTGTGCTGGAGGCGTGCCGGGCGTCGGGGCGTGTGAACGTGTCGAGAAGCGTCGCGGGATGCGTTGTTAAGGGGCTGGCGGTGTGGCGTGTGTCGTGATCGTGCCGGGCGGTCGAACGCGTGGCGGTGTGCAGTTGATTGCGTTTTGAAGTGTGATGTTACGTTGAGTTGATGCGGCGTGTGGTGTACGTTGAGAGAGCGTCCGGGGTGTGTGGTGAGTTCCCAATCTCCGGGGCGTCAACATAGGGTGTTGCCAAAAGGTCACGGCGTACGATCTTGTTAAACCAGCTATTGATACTTGACAATACGTCATGACAAACAACTCTTCACATCTCAAAGATCAATAGGGTTCAATCCCTAACTACACTACTACTGTACTATAGCAACGGGCGCCGTGTCAATAGAAAAATACAAAAAAATGTAAAAAATAGCAAAAAAACAGTTGACACGCCCGGGCGGTGGTGTATAATACAAAGTGATCAAAAAAGAGGTTATTGAAATGCTAAAATTTAAGGTTACCGATAGGGAGCTGGCGCGAGAGCCGTTCGTGTTTTGGGTTGACTACTGCAAACTAGAAGGCTTGTTGAAGGACCTACGGCCTATTGCTTATTCTAAGGGGCGGCTCGGCTGGAGGTATGATGTGTATAAAATAAGGGACGTCTATATTGCAACCGGATATCACCGCCCGCGTGCGCGTTGTATTCCATTCCCGGAGCAACTCAGAAAGAAATACGTGGAAGAGTTCGCGGGGCTTTGGGAGCGTGGAAAGGTACCCTGTATCCAGGTGTTGGGGTTAGCGGCGGAGCTAGAAGAGTTCGCTATTGCTTATAATCGAGTTAAGAGGGACGGCACGAAATGAGTATAAAAGAGGACTTTTGGCAGTTTTGGGTTCGACGCGAAGGCGGCCTAATCAGAGAGGGGTATGCGGTTGTTTGCACGCCTGGAGAGCAGGCAATGCTGGAGCATTATAAATTTGACGAAATTGAAGACCCCTATCCTGACGGGACGGCCTACTGGGTTGGGTGGGCCAACTATATAAGTTGCGTTCAAAACTTAAAAGCCGACGGGTTTGAGCAGGGCGTCCCAGCGGACTTTTAAAATTCCAGGGCGGCCGCCGGGCCGTTTTCTTTTATCTAAAAAACTATCTAAAATTTGAGATAAAATCGCATTAAATGCGCGTCTGCAAACATCAATCTACATAAAATTTTAGATAATTTTAAATATTTTTTGACAAAAATTTAAAAATAATTTGTCATAGGTTCTTCTAAAATTTCCCAAACTGCGGCGGCGGGCACCCCGGAATTTCGCTAGCGACAGAATTTTTGCCCCAACTTCACTGTACGCTGAAAGTTCAGCGAAAACACACATAGAAGTTTACAAGATGTCGACGAGTATGTCCATCGGTATCGAAAAAAAACTGAAAAGAAAATTGTGTCGTGGTTTAATATAGGTTTAGGAGGAAAATATGGGATACATTACCAAGGCTGAATTTGCGCGTCGCCACAAGTTTAGTAAAAACTATGTGTCTGAATTACTTCGTAAAGGAATATTGCAAGAAGAGAAAAACGGGCTTCTTGATGAGGAGAATGCTAACTATGCTTTATCCTTGAGACCAAAGTCGAACAAAGGAGCTTTAGAGGTTCAGAGAGAGCTTCAAGAGTGTCTCATTCGAGCAAAACTTCAGAATGAGATAGAAAGAGGAAAACTATTGAAGTTTGAGACATCTGAAAAGGAGCAATCTTTGATTCCTGCGGATCAAGTAAAAGATACATTGTTTCGCAAAGGGCGAATGGTACGTGAAGCGTTTTCGAACTTGCCTGATCGAGTTGCTTCGTTGCTTGAAATGAAGGATGCTCGTACGATTCATATTACTTTATCAAAAGAGGTTCGTTCGATTTTGGAGGATTTAACTAGTGGCAGTTAATATTTGTGACAGCTTTTATGACGCTGGCTTAAAGCCTGATTCGATCATATCAGTGTCCGAATGGGCTGACGCAAATAGGATTCTATCTCAAACCGCATCATCAGAACCTGGGAAGTTCAGAACATCAAGAACTCCGTATTTAAAAGATATCATGGATGCGTTATCACCTGCCTCGCCGTATGAGAAGGTGGTTTTCATGAAAGGCGCACAGATCGGCGGAACCGAAGCTGGTAACAACTGGGTCGGCTTCATAATAGATCAAGCTCCAGGACCGATGTTGGTGGTTCAGCCAACTGTAGAAATGGGCAAGCGTTGGAGTAAAGGTCGGTTAGCTCCGTTGATTCAGGATACCGTTTGCTTGAGAGATAAGGTCAAAGACCCTCGCAGTCGAGATTCGGGGAATACAGTTCAGAACAAGGAGTTTCAAGGTGGGCAGATTGTTATAACTGGGGCGAATTCCGCTGTGGGACTTCGATCTATGCCTGTACGATATTTGTTTCTGGACGAAGTGGACGCCTACCCTCCCGATGCTGATTCGGAAGGAGATCCTCTTACCTTGGCTATACAACGAACAGCGACATTTGCACGTCGAAAGATACTTATTGTTTCAACGCCAACGATAAAAGGACTTTCGCGAATTGAAAAGGAATTCGGAAACACTGATCAACGTTATTTTTACGTACCTTGTCCGTTGTGTGGGTACTTTCAAGTTTTAAAATGGGAGGGAATACAATATGACTCAAATCTTACTGAAGTTACTTATGTGTGTGAAAATTGTAAAGGAGCTATTCGGGATTACCACAAAACCGAAATGCTGTCGCAAGGAGAATGGCGAGCGACCAACCAGGAAAAAGTCTCAGACAAAGTAATTGGCTTTCATCTGAACTCGCTGTATTCTCCGGTCGGATGGCTGAGCTGGGAAGCTTGTGTTCGAAATTATGAAATGGCAAAAGATAACGAGCAACTGTTGAAAGCCTGGACGAACACAACTCTTGGTTTAACATGGGAAGAAAAAGGTGACTCACCTGATTGGGGTGTTTTGTTTGATCGACGCGAGCATTACAGAATTGGCACGGTGCCGAAAGGAGCATATGTGTTAACAGCAGGAGTCGACGTTCAAAACGATAGATTAGAGGCTGAAATTGTTGGATGGGGGCAGAATTTAGAAAGTTGGTCGATTGATTATCGAATAATTTATGGAAGCCCTACAGACTCGGAGACCTGGAAGAAATTGTCGCAACTTCTTGAAGAAAGTTTCGAATCCGAAGATGGAATATCGAGGAAAATCAATATGTTAGCTATTGATACGGGATTTTCGACTCAGGAGGTTTATAGTTGGGTACGTAGTCAGTCTTTTAATAACGTTATGGCAATTAAAGGAGTCGACAACTCGCTTGTGCCTCTGAACTCTCCGACGAAAGTGGATATAAATTATAAAGGCAAGAAAATATCTGGCGGTGTACGACTTTGGAAACTTGGGGTCTCGATTTTAAAAGGAGAATTATACGGTTGGTTAAAGAAAACCCGTAACAGCGATGAATCGATTCCTCGTGGCTACTGTCATTTTCCAGAACATCCGACTGAATATTTTAAACAATTAACGGCAGAACAGTTGGTTACAAAGATAGTAAAAGGCTATCCAAAACGAGAATGGCAGAAAACCAGAGACAGAAACGAAGCTCTGGATTGTAGAATCTATGCAAGAGCCGCCGCAATTGCCCTCGGTTTAGATAGATGGGGCGATAAAAAGTGGGAAGCGATTCTAAAACAACAGCTAGAATCAACTGTCGAGCCTGAAGATAAGGTGAAACATCCGAAGGTTATACGAAGTCGGTGGATGTAAAACCCTGTTAAATGCCTTTCCAGTTATCTTTAATACTTTGAAATGATTCTTTCAGTTGAGGAAGATCCAAAGTTATAACATCCCAAACAGCCTCAGGGTCAATCCCCTCTAGGTAATCATGGACTAGGATATTGCGAAAACCTGCCATGTCACGCCATGGAATATGAGGATTTTCTTTTTTTAATTTTTCGGAAATTCGCTGAGTTGATTCCGCTAATATCTGCAATTTTCTGACTACGGCGTCATACATCATTGGATTGGCGCAAAATTCTTTGAAATCAGCACCTTTTGTGTATAACTCAACGGCTTTTATTGAATCTACGACGTGAGAAATATAAAGTAGATCATCTTTTGCTTCACTCATAGCGGTAAAGCCTCCCTTCTTACTTTATCTGCGATGGCGTAATGCAGACCCTTTTCGAAAACGACATCGACTTTTTTCTTAATCAAATCCTGGACTTTCCATTGAAAACGCCCTACATCAAGTAGAGTAGCTCCTTTGATGGAAATGAGAAGATCAACATCGCTATCATCTCTGGCTTCTCCTCGAACAGTAGAACCAAAAACTTTTACTGTCTCAATACGACACTCCTTCGCGATAGCAAGGATCTTATCTCGAAACTTTGTACGCAATTCAGACAACAACATAACTGTTTACTCCCGTCACATAATCCCCAAGGTCAACTAGAGCTTAAAAATTATCAAAGGTCAAGCAAATTTATATGTTTTCGAAAAAAACTAAATAAAAAAAAGTCAATTTTTCAAAAACCTTCATAGATATATATGAAAGGGAATTTTGATGTACACGAATGACGATTTAACAGCGATCGAAAAAGCGATACTAGACTTGCAATCTGGCAAGCGAGTAACGTCGGTGACCTATGGGGATACTAATGTCCAGTATGCATCGACTAATTTGGCTGATCTGTTGAAGTTGCGCAATCAGATTATGGAAAGTCTGTCATCTTCAACCAAACGACAGGTGGTTTTTTCAACTTCGAAGGGGTTGAGATGATAAGAATTGCGGATTTATATGCAGGAATCGGTGGTATCAGACTCGGCTTTGAACAAGCCTTCGGTAAAGAAAACGTTGATTGCGTATTTACAAGCGAAATCGACAAGCATGCGGTTACAACGTACAGCGCAAATTTCGGAAGTGAAAATATTTATGGCGATATAACAAAAATTGAGACGTCGGAAATTCCAGGCCACGACATTTTATTGGCGGGCTTTCCGTGTCAAGCGTTCTCAGTTGCGGGATTGCAAAAGGGGTTCAGTGATGAGCGAGGTCAAGCATTTTTTGAGATCGAAAGAATTTTGAAAGCGAAAAAGCCAAAATTATTTCTACTTGAAAATGTTCCAAATCTCGAAAAAATAAATAACGGAGAAACTTTTCAATTTATACTGTCTCATCTGAAAGAGCTTGGGTACAAACTAAACTACACAATTTTAAGCGGAAAAGACTTTGGTGTACCACAGAACAGGAGCCGTATATACATCGTTGGATGTTTAGATCACGCCAAAGAAATCGAGTTCCCGAAACCGTTAGGGGTAAAAACTCAGGTATCTGACATATTAGAAAAAAATGTTGATGCAACATATCGCCTCAGTGATTGCAGGTGGAATCATATACGCACGACCAAAACTGAAAATAGAACGGGGTTCGGCGGTTATAAGATATGGACAGGACAAGAGCAATACACTGTAACATTAAGGCGAGGATATCCCGCGCATCCAGAAAATCTTCTGTTCTTAACGGATGGAAATCCTCGACTGCTCACGGGAAGAGAATGCGCTCGTTTGCAGGGTTTTCCTGATTCTTTTGTCATTGATAAAGTCAGCAGAAGACAAATTTATAATCAATTCGGCAACAGTGTCTGCGTTCCTGTGATTAAAGCAATAGCTGAACAAATTAAGAAGACTTTCTTTGAGGAGGGACGGTGAAAATTTTCAATTCAATTGCAAATCTGTTCAAGAAGAAAGCGAGTCTGGCTTATGAAGGCTCAGATCATGGCAGACGACTTGGCAATTGGCAACCGCCGACATCTTCGGTTAATTCTGTCTTGACTTCGAATTTGAGCACTTTAAGGGCGCGATCTCATGATATTATAAGAAAGAATCCTTTTGCGGCTAATGCTGTCGATTCTATCGTTTCAAACTGTATAGGCACAGGAATCAAGCCACAATCAAAGGCGAAGAATGCGGAGTTCAGGAAAAGCATACAATCTCTTTGGCTACAGTGGACAGATGAAGCTGATGCGGCTGGAATTTGCGATTTTTACGGATTGCAAGCTTTAATTTTGAGGAGCGTTATCGAAGCTGGCGAGTGTTTCGTTCGAATTAAAGTTGATAAGAAAAATTCAACAGTGCCATTGAGATTGCAGGTATTGGAGGCAGAACATCTCGATACATCGAAAGATTATAAATTGTCGAACGGAAATATCATAAAAACAGGAATTGAGTTCGATAAATCTGGAAAGAGAGTGGCATATTATCTGTACAAGGAGCATCCAGGTGATTCTTTTGCGGGGCAATCTCTGGACTCGGTACGTGTTCCTGCGAACGAAATTCTGCACATTTACAAGCAAACTCGTCCGGGACAAATTCGTGGTGAACCGTGGCTATCAAACGTTCTTTTGAAACTACACGAACTTGATCAGTACGAAGATGCGGAACTTGTACGTAAAAAAACAGCGGCCATGTTTGCAGGATTCGTAACTCGACTTGATCCAGATGCTTCTATGTTTGGAGAAAAGGGAGCAAACGATCAAGGTATGGCGTTTGCTGGATTGGAACCGGGGACAATGCAATTTTTAGAACCTGGCGAAGATATCAAATTTTCTACTCCAGCAGATGTAGGGTCTCATTACGAAGTGTTTGTTAAACAGCAACTAAGAGCTGTTGCTGTTGGTTTAGGATTGACTTATGAACAGCTATCTGGAGATCTAACCGAGGTAAACTATTCATCAATCCGTGCTGGTTTGCTGGAATTCCGCCGAAAATGTACCGCACTTCAATATAACTTGATGGTGTTTCAGCTTTGTCGACCGATTTGGAACAAATTCGTCGAACTCGCAATTCTTTCAGATTTGATAAAGATTCCAGAAGATCCTGATTTTGCATTGGTTAAGTGGATTCCTCAGGGTTTTGCCTGGGTTGATCCGCTCAAAGAACAGAGTGCCCAGCAGAATGCTGTTTGTTGTGGATTTAAGTCGAGAGCAGAAGTTGTTTCCGAACTCGGATATGACGTTGAAGAAATCGATGCGGAAATTGCCGCGGATAATGAAAGAGCGAAAAAACTAGGGTTGCATTTTGATACATCTCCAGTTGATCCAACAGCGCGTGCAAATAAGGAAAATGGCGGAGGAATAAATGAATCTAAATATGATACGGGAGAAGAACTTGAACCTCAAGAATAAACCATTAATGCTGGCTTCACAGTTTTTTGAAACCATGTCGAGTTTTGAGTGGCTTACAAAGAATATATCTGAGCATTTGAGTTATTCCATTGATAACAGTACGGCCGTGATTCCTATTACTGGCTTGTTGACCAAACGAGATGAGATGTTTTTTGGTACTACGAATTACGACGATATTCGAATAGCTATTTCTCAAGCATTGGAGGATGAAAGTGTTGAATCGATTTTGTTGGATATCGACAGTCCGGGAGGTGAAGTCGGCGGTCTTTTTGATTTGGTTGATTTTATTTACGAATCAAGAAATCAAAAGCCGATTTATGCCTATGCTAATGATTCCGCATTTTCTGCGGCCTATGCCATAGCTTCAGCATGTTCAAAGATTTTTATTAACAGAACAAGCGGTGTCGGAAGTATCGGAGTAATAGCGACTCACACTGATATTTCAGAGGCAGATAAACAAATGGGCGTAAAATATACAACTATTTTTGCTGGAAGTAAGAAAAACGACTTGTCGCCTCATGAACCATTGTCCGAAGGTGCCAAAGATGAATTGCAAGAAGAGGTTAATAGGCTATATGAGATGTTTTTATCGACCGTGGCTAGAAATCGAGGAATTTCAGCTGAGCTAGTCAGAGCAACTCAAGCGGCAACTTATTACGGAGATAACGCTATACAAATCGGATTGGCAGATGAACTTAGCAATAATCCGATAAAGAGTTTAAGAAGAATCGGCGTGGATGCGTCGGATATATCTAAGTTAAAGATGAAAGGAGAAGATATGACTGAAGATATAGAAGCAAAAGCGGCTAATGAGATGGCTGAATACAAGGCGGAGATTTTAGAAATCACTCAGTTGTGCAAACTTGCACATGCTGAAAACAAAATCTCTGAGTTTGTTGAGGAAAATCTCACGGCGGCTCAGGTAAGAGAAAAATTGTTGGCGCAAATGCAGGCTCAGGAAGAGATTTTCAGTGCTAACTATCACAAAGATGAAGTTAAAGAAAGTCCTGTGGTTGCGGCGGCGAAAAAAATAGCGGCGAACAGTAAATAAGGAGGAAGAAATGGCTATTGAAGAAAAAGATAGATTAGGCGCGTTGCTGAAATACGAGGCGGATAAAAACTATTGTCGAGATATTGTAACAATTGTGGCAGGAGAGAATTTGGCTATGGGAACGGTTCTTGGTCGAAAAAACAGCGACGGCACCTGCAAAATGGTTACTGTTGACAACAGTGTATTAGACGGGACTTATACAGCATATGCAGTTTTACTTGAAGATGTCGATGCTACAGAGGAAGCAAAAGAAGCTCTTATTATTGCGAGAGATGCGATAGTAAGCAAATCAGCGTTGATATATCCGGAAGGGGCAACTGCCGCACAGAAGACTCAGATATTAAGAATGCTACAAAGCAATGGCATTGTTGCTAGAGATGTAGCTTGACATAAGGAGAAAGAAATATGATTGCAAATCCATTTGATACCGATGCATTTAGTTTAACGTCGTTAACTAATGCTATCAACATTTTGCCGAACAACTATGGAAAACTCGGTGAAATGAACTTGTTTCCAGGTAAATCGGTAAGAACTCGTACCATTGTGGTTGAAGAGCTGAATGGTGTTTTGAACTTGTTACCGACTCAGCGTCCAGGTGCTCCTGCGACTTTTGAAGGAAGAACCAAAAGGAAGCTGAGATCTTTCACGATTCCTCACATTCCGCATGATGATATGATTTTGCCTGAGGAAATTATGGGAGTTCGCGCTTTCGGTTCGGAGTCTGAGTTACAGGCGATGTCCAATATTGTCGCAGATCACTTGCGGTCGATGCGAAACAAGCACGCTATCACTTTGGAGCATCTACGCATGGGGGCTTTGAAGGGTATAATTTTGGATGCTGACGGTAGCACTCTTTACAATCTTTACAACGAGTTCGAAATCACGCCGAAAACCGTAAACTTCGCACTGGGGACAGCAAGCACAGACGTTAAGAAGAAGTGCTTGGAAGTTGTTCGCCACATTGAAGACAACCTGCACGGAGAAATTATGTCGAATATTCATTGTTTGGTATCAGCGGAATTCTTCGATGCGTTGACTTCTCACTCAAAGGTCAAAGAGGCTTACGAGAGATGGCAGGACGGAGCCGCACTCAGAAACGATATGCGCTCAGGCTTCCCATTCGGAGGCATTGTCTTCGAAGAGTATCGCGGACAGGCAAGCGATGCGGACGGAAACGTTAGAAGATTCATTGCTTCTGGTGAAGGACATTGTTTCCCTCTCGGAACCGCTCAGAGCTTTGTCACCTACTTTGCTCCAGCGGACTTTAACGAGACTGTCAACACTCTTGGTTTGCCGTTATACGCTAAACAAGAAGCTCGTAAGTTCGATCGTGGTGTCGAAATTCACACTCAGTCGAACCCACTGCCGTTGTGCTTGAGACCATCTATTTTGGTAAAAGTAACAGCGAGCTAGTATGTTCAAAGAAGCGTTATATAAGGCATTTGACGACATGTTTGAGCATTTGGGGCAGGAAGTGCAATTCCAGCCCCACAACGCTTCTACTACCACGACCATAATTGCAGTTGTAAAAGAACCAGAAAATCTGTATGACCTGGGAGCTACAACTACAAAAGTGGATCAAGTGGCACAAGTAACTGTAAAAACAAGCGACATAACCCCGGAAAAAAACGACGTAATAATTATTGGCTCTCGAAGATACAAAATATATGAGCATCCATTATTGGATGCATCAACCTATATGTGGAAGTTTCATGCAATTTTTGTAGGTACGGAGTGAATTTGTGAGCAAAAACCTTGAAATCTCTTTTGATAAGCAAGTTGCTGAGGTTATAAGAGAGATCGGATATTACATTCGTGAAGATTATGCTG
>Ga0310786_10010354_pt1 | contig 11728 bp, 8 predicted proteins | sample AusTroGonzalo_MG_FD_203881 | JGI IMG/M metagenome (GOLD analysis project Ga0310786, IMG submission 203881) | Bovine rumen microbial communities from tropical cattle in Woodstock, Queensland, Australia - Gonzalo_03 (v2) (version 2) | ecosystem: Host-associated > Mammals > Digestive system >... | reverse complement strand
GTCCGGTCATGGCGAGGGCCAGAGTTGCTCCATCGGCGTAGTTCAAGTCGGCGCCGGCGGGGATTCCACCCGCGAGGCGGGTGATGGCGAGCCCTTCCCGGGCAAATTCCGCCGCCAGGAAATGAGCAGTCGCCTCGCCCTCCACATCGGAACTGGTGGCCAGAATAAGCTCCTTGACTTCGCCTGATTCCAGACGGCTGCGCAATTCCGCCAGACGGAGGGTTTCCGGGCCGCGCCCATTCAGGGGCGACAATTTGCCGCCAAGGACATGATAGAGCCCTTGGTAGCAACAGGCGTTTTCAAAGACGGGGATTTGCGTCGGCTGCTCCACCACGCAGAGAAGATGGCGCTGCCGATTCGGAGCCAGGCAGACGGGGCAGAGGTCGCCTTCGGAGAAATTGCCGCAGCAAGTGCAAAAGCGGACATTCTGGTGAAGGTTCAGCAACTGTTGCCCAAAATCTTGAAGTTGCTCGTCTGACCACTCCAGCAGAGACACAGACAGCCGTTCCGCCGTCTTGCGGCCAATGCCGGGCAGACGGCTCAGGCTGTTGATAAGGCGGCACAGGCTGGGAGGATAGGAGGTTTTTTCTGACACGATTATTGGAGAATTGAATTTGGTTGGGTTGCAACACCCTGTTGCCGATGGTTAATCTGGCGTCATTCCTTGATCCTGGCATCGATGACTTCCACGTTCAAGGCCTGTTGCAACTGGCGGATGGAGGGACGCTCGGCGATTTCCTTGCGCTCGTCTTCCGTGGCATGGCGCTGTCCCTTGTGGGCGGTTTCCTCCAGGCCGTCTTCCGTGATGCGGCGCAGCAGGATTTTGCCATTGGGCCAGACCTTTCGGAAGACCATCTGCAAAACGACATTGTTGCGGGCGTCCAAAAGTTGACGGACATCATCGGCGTCCACGTCGTTGAAGGAATAGCCCAGCGTCAGCAGATTGTTTTCAAAACTGATGGGCTGAAAGCCGTGGTCAATCATGTCCAGCAGTTTCTGCTCCCGGGCATAGCCGAGTTCTTTCAGCAGCCTCTGGTACAAATCGGCGGGATTGCTGTCTGACATGAGCACAGAGGACGGGATGTTCTGTTCAGAATATTCTGGCTGTTCGTCAGAGGCATATTCTGGTATCGGCTGAAACTCTGGCATGGCTACAGGCGCCGCAGGCACCGGCGCGAGAGCAGGAGCGGGCTTGGGCGCTGTTTGCGGCGCAACCGTCGGCGTGGAAGGAACTGGCGCGGCCTTCGGCGCGGGCTCTGGTTGCGGCCTGGGTTCCGGCGCGGGCGGAAGCGGTTTCTGTGCGACTGCTGGCGCGGGAGCAGGTGCGGGCGGTGCCGCAGGCTTGGCCGTCGGGGCCGGTCTGTCAATCTTGGTCGGCGGAGGCAGGTTGACGGTGCGGTTGGGCGGTGGCAGTTCCTGCGGTGGCAGGAAGCCTCCCAGCACATTGAGGTGCGTCATGATGTCGTCCAACTGGACGCTGTGCAGTTCCGTGGTCACGCGGGAGAGGACGACTTCCAAGTAGAGACGCTTGTTCAAGGCGGTCCGAAAACTCCATTCCTGGGCAAGCAGCAACTGCAAGGCCTGCTGGATTTGGCGCGGTGGCACGGCCTTGCCAATGGCCAGCAGGTCCGCCATCTCCGTCTCGCTGACCTCCAGATAGCGCGAGGCGTCGCGGCAGGTGGCGGCCAGCATCAGATTGCGCATGAACCCCACCAGGTCGTCGAAGAAGCGCTCCAGGTCGCGCCCGCCGTCGGCGAGTACCTGGATGACGGCGAAGGCCCGGTCGAGGTCGTTGGCGAAGAGGGCGGCTGCCGTCTCGCTGAGTTCCTGGCCGGACGCCAGGCCGAAGACATTGACCACATCCTGCTCGCTGACGGCCACGCTGCCGTCCGCCCCGCCACAGAAGGCTATCATCTGGTCCAGGATGGACTGCGCGTCGCGCATACCACCGTCGGCGGCGCGGGCGATGGCGGTCAGGGCCGCGTCTTCCACGGCGATGTGCTCGCCGTCGCAGATTTGGCGCAGGCGCTGGACGATGAGGGGCACGGGAATCCGGCGGAGGTCAAAGCGCTGGCAGCGCGAGACGATGGTGGGAAGCACCTTGTGCGGTTCGGTGGTCGCGAACAGGAATTTCACGTGTTCCGGCGGTTCCTCCAGCGTTTTCAGCAAGGCGTTCCAGGCCGCCGTGGTCAGCATGTGGACTTCATCAATGATGTAGATTTTATATTTGCCCTTGACGGGCGTGTACTGTACGCCATCGCGGATGTCGCGGATGTCTTCGACCTTGTTATGGGAGGCGCCGTCGATTTCGATGACATCCATGGAATTTCCCTGGGCGATTTCCAGGCAGTTGTCGCACTGGCAGCAGGGTTCGCCGTCTTGGTTGTGGCGGCAGTTCAGAGCCTTGGCGAAAATACGGGCCGTTGTCGTCTTGCCGATGCCTCGGGAACCGACGAAAAGATAGGCGTGGCCAATCCTGTTCTGACGGATGGCGTTCTTCAAGGTCCTGGCCAGATGCTCCTGGCCAACCATCTCCGCAAAGGTCTGCGGACGCCATTTCCGGGCTAATACTTGATACGCCATAAGAACTCCTTGACAATATTCACGCGCCGTCTGGCAACGATAGACAAAAAAACCATGCCGCCTGCCTCGGAGGGGCTGCCACCCAGAAACATCCGCTTAGGGCTGCTTGGTTCCCCATCTGACCCGGTTCACAAAGCCCCTGCCGACAGGTTCCGAAACAGACGACACGGCAAAACCTAATATAATGCGATTTTGCAAATTTTCCCAACCTCCCAGAAAAAACCTGAAAAATCTCTTGCCGACTTATCTTGCGGCCAGTTTGGCGGCACCGGTGGCGGCTTCTTCGGGAATTTGCCGCAAGGTGAGGGGGATTCCCGTCTGGGCGGTGATTTCCTGCTGAATGGCCTGGCAGAGCCTGACGCAGTTGCCGGAGCCGATGACGGAAGAACGGCGGTGTAGCAAGTCTGGTGGAAAAGGCGTGACCAGTTGGCGGACCAAGCCGGCGGCAAGGGCGCGAGCCAGGGCGGGAAGTGTGAAATTGGCGAGGTCAATGCCGGAGATGGAGGCCTTGACCCCGGCCTGGTCGCGGGCACCGAGAAAACGCGCATCGACCATGAGACCATTGGTATCGGCCTTGACGGCCAACTCGTCGAGACGGTCAAGCAGTTGATGCTCGGGGAATGTCTGGACTCCCAGGGTTTCCAAAATATTGTTGATGGCCTTGCCCAGCCAGGCCCAGCCCTGGCCGCCGCACAGTGGGGCATTTACGGCCAGAAAACGCCCGTTGAGGAATGGACGGATTTCCCCCTGCCAGCTAGATGGCAGGTCGGCCAGTTCTTCGGGCTTGAGGACGACGGAAAGTTGGGCGCCCGTACCCAGGGTCAAGTAAATTTCGGAGTAATCCTCGGAGGCGCGGGAGGGCGCGGCTCCGTCCGCGCCGTTTTGCCTGTAGGAAATCGCGCAACCGAGGACGGACGCCTGATTGTCGCCGAGAGCGGCGAGGACGGGAATGCCGTCCGGCAGACCAGGAACATGGCGGGTTTTCCCGACCAGGCTGCCAGGAGCGACGACACGCGGCAGCAGCCGCTCCGGAATGTCGAGGGCGCGGAGTTGGTCGCGATTCCACGCTGCAGTGTCCAAGTTCCAAAGTCCCCAGGAGGCTGCGAAGGTCTGGTCGATGAGAGGCTCCTCTGTGCTCGTGAGTTGGCAGGCCAGCCAGGAAAGGGGGCTTCCGGCAAATTCCCAGCCGTCCAGCAGGTGTTGCCTGGCGAACCAGGCCAGAGTTGTTAAGCCGAAGCCGTCGGCCAAGGTTGGATTGATGCGCTGGAACCCGGCGAGCAAGCCATCCGCTGAAGCGCGGTGATCCTGCCAGGTGATGACGGGGGATGTCTGTCCGTCGCGGTTCCAGAGCATCATGGAGTGCATTTGGCCGGTCAGACCGATGGTCTGGACTTGTTGCCGAAGGTCGTCTGGGAACTGAACCAGGAGATCGAGAATGGTGTGCCAGACGCGGCCCGGGTCCTGTTCGGCGTGGCAGGCGGGAAGGTCGGCGAGACCAGCCAGGTGCGGAGACGAAACGGCGCGCGAGTTTTCCGGATGTTCGGTGTCGAAGGACACGATGGCAATTTTCGTCGTGCCGTAGTCAATGCCAAGGGTTATCATAGAAGCCTCTGGGGTAACAGTCATTCAGGTTAGTGGCTCAGGAATAATATAATGCGCCGTCATCAAGATAACTAGCAGGGAAAAGGCGAACAATCGCTGTTTGACTTCCACAGAGATTTGGCCGGCCAAGAATGAAACCAACGTGAAATGGACCAAGGGCAGAAGGGAATCATCTTTTTGGGCTATGTCCGAAAAAGGCGACTTATGCAATCGGTGAACTCGCCATCTCCCAATGTCGCACACCTTCCACGGGCATCCTCCTCTCCCTTTTATCCCTCTTCTCCCTCTTCTCCCTGTCATCCCTATCTCTCTCATCCCTAAAATCCCTGTTATCCCAGCCAAGAGGCGTGCCTTCCCCAGAGCACCACGGCGGCGAAGGGTCTCGCCGCCCTACCAAACCGTGGTGCGCCTTTACGCAAGTACATCTTCAGGACAGAGCCTCTTTTTTTCGTATTTCCGCTGTCAAGTGCCTGAAAATGGCAGCAGACCATTTGACATTTCAGGAAAAGAGTTTATTATTCATTAGTGCCATTTTTGGCGTCAACCTGAAAAATCCATTATGAGACAAAAGGAGGACAAAATGAGCGACAAAGACAAGAAAAACCGCGAAACAACGAATGTGAAGCCCAATCTGGATATGGGCAACGAGATCGCGCTGGAAGAAGACACGGAAACCGGAAGCATCCAGATTTCCAACAATGTCATCGCGATGATTGTGAAGAAATACGCCCTGGAGATTCCTGGCGTCATCCGGCTGGCTCCGCAGGGTCTGGTTAGCGACATCGCCGACATGCTCAGCAAACGCACCTACGACCGCAACATCGACATCGAACTCGGCGAGACGGGCGAGACCTCAATCACCCTGACTCTGGTGATGGAGTTCGGCGTGCAGATTGTCAAGGTCGCCCAGGAAATCCAAGATACCGTCAAGAAGCACGTGGAAGAGCAGACCGGCGTGAAGGTCAAAAAGGTCAATGTGATTGTTAAGGAACTCGAAGAGAAGGTCGAAGAGCCTGTCGAAGAGCCCGCGCCCGCCGCCGAAGCTCCTGCGGAAGAACAATAATCGACCTGTCTTACCAGGCCGCCGCTCTGAAGGTGGCGGCCTGAACCAAGGCGAATTACTGCGATGCTGGTAGAACCAGGGCCATTTTGGCGATTCCCGCTGTGGTTCGTCTCATGTAAACTGCCAAAAACCCTCCAAAGCAAGCGGAGACAATATGATTAGCGAATGGTTTCATTCTGTCTGCGGAACCTGCACGGCCTATATGAACAATGCCGATTTCATCCTAGGCCTGTCGCTGGGAGCGGCGATAGTCCTGATTATCGTGCTGGCCGTCTTGTATTTCCGATGCCAGAGCGAACACTGCAACGCCGTTACCATCGAGGGCGAGCATGGTTATTTCCAGATGACAGGGAACGCCATGCGGAATTTCGTGGAGAAGTTGGCGGCGGAATTTGCGGACATGAGCCTGCAGAAGATGAAACTTTCCCAGAACGGGAAGAACATCTCCATCAAGTTGGTGCTGTCGGCATCGGCGGCCTCCGACTTGGCCGTCTGTCAGGAAAAACTGCGGCAGCGTCTACTGGAAGAGGCCGAAGCCAAACTGGGGCTCAAGGATCAGATTTCAGCCATCAATATTGTTTTCTCCAAATTGACTGTCCCTGGCCAGGATTCTGCGGAAGAGGGCGATGCCACCAAGCCTGCCAATAGCCAAGATACTCCTGCTCAATAGAATAGAGAGAACAGTCCTTTGTTTCCGCACTTTGCCCTTTATTTGTCCCAGAATGTCTGGGGACCTTTCCGTCTGCTGAGTTCGCATCTGGTCCTGATTGTCCTGGGGGGATTCCTGTGCGGACTGCTGAACTGGTATCTTCTGCCTAGGCTGTGGAAACTGCTTCCGCGCGACCAGGGCAAGAAATTCGTCAAGGGCTCGGAAGTCGCCAAGGGCAAGCCGACGGGCGCCGGCATCATCATGGTGTCGCTGTTTCTGCTTTGCCTGCTTCTGGTCATGCCCCCGTCCTGGAAGGCCGGTGGCCTTGCCTTCTGCCTGTTGCTGGCGATGCTGACCGGGTATTTGGACGATGCCAGCGAGCATCCGTGGAACCAGTTGAAGAAGGGGCTTCTTGATTTCGGCGTCTGCGTACTGACCGTAGTCTGCCTTACCGAATGTCAGCCGATGACCATCTGGCTGCCGGTGTTCAAGGGAGAGTTGCCGGGCGGTGGCTATCTGGTGCCGTTCTGGGCATATTTGCCGTGCGCGACGGCGTTGCTGTGGGCAAGCATCAATGTCGTGAACTGCAGCGACGGCGTTGACGGCCTGGCGGGGTCTCTGTCCCTGCTGGGGCTGATGGCGATGGGAGCGTTGCTGTACGGCATCGTCGGGCATAGCGAAGTCGCCTCGTTCCTGCTGTTGCCACACAACCAGAAAGGGGCGATGTGGGCCATTATCGTGTTCACGGCGGCAGGAGGTCTTGCCGGCTATCTCTGGTACAACGCCTATCCCAGTTCCGTGCTCATGGGCGACGCCGGGTCGCGCTTTCTCGGTCTGCTGCTCGGCATAACCATCCTGGAGGCGGGCAATCCCTTCCTCATTCTGGTGGCAGAGCCCATCCTTTTCTTCGACGGCGGACTTGGACTGTTCAAACTGGTAGTCATGAGAGTGCTCAAGAAATTCGGCGTGGATACCCGCCCTCCCCTGCGCAATTACCAGTCAGTCTTGCATCCCGAGAATTTCGCGACCGAGGAGGAGGAAAAGAAACAAATTGCCGTAGTGCGCTGGCTGCATGCCTTCCGTTGCCCTGTCCATGACCAATGCCGCAAGAACCAGGGCTGGTCGGACACACAGGTGCTTGTCCGCTTCATGCTCATCCAGTCCACGCTGATGCCCATCATCATCGTGCTGCTCATCAAACTCCGCTGACCACGGACAACGCATGCTGGAAATCGAACACAAATTCCTCGTGGCCGACGACTCCTGGCGGCAGTTCGCGACGCGCAGCGTCCATGTGATCCAGGGGTATTTCACACACGGCGGCGGCGACTATTCCCTGCGGGTGCGGATTGTGGAGGACCGCGAAGCGAAACTGAGCATCAAGAGCCAGGGCACGGGCCTGTCACGCTCGGAATATGAATATCCGATACCGCTGGAGGATGCCCGGGCAATGTTCCGGGAGTTTTGCGGTACGCGTATCATCGACAAGCGCAGGTTTTACATCGAGGCCGCGCCTTTCCTCTGGGAGATTGACGAGTTTGGCGGCGCCAATGCCGGCCTGGTGCTAGCGGAAATCGAGATTCCGAGCGAAGATGCCGAATTTGTCAAGCCGTCCTGGCTGGGGCGGGAAGTCACGGGAGACATCAGATATCTGAACGAAACCTTGGCCTTCCGGCCATGGAGTGCATCGCAGGCATGACCTGCTCGGGGAGAAAGAAACATGGAAGATACTCGGCAACAGTTGCAGAAGTTGCACCAGTGCCTGTCATCCGTCATCCGGGGCAAGGAAGACACCATCGAGCTGCTGCTGGTGTCATTGCTGTCGGGTGGGAATGTCTTGTTGCATGATGTCCCTGGCGTCGGCAAGACGACCCTCGCCAAGAGCCTGGCCGCTTGCCTGGCCGCCTCGTTCCACCGACTCCAGTTCACGCCGGATCTGCTTCCGACGGACATCCTGGGCGGCGACGTCTACAATCCGCGTGATGGAGAAATGCACTTCCGCCCCGGCCCGGTTTTCGCCAATATCCTGCTCGCCGATGAAATCAACCGAGCCAGTCCCCGCACGCAGTCGGCGCTGCTGGAAGCCATGTCCGAGGGACAGGTCTCCACGACGGGGGGAACTGTTCCCCTGCCCCGTCCGTTCCTGCTGCTGGCCACGGAGAATCCCGTGGAGTTCCAGGGCACCTACGCCCTGCCCGAAGCCCAACTCGACCGCTTTGCCATGCGCCTGACCCTCGGATATCCGGATTTCGACGCGGAAAGGCAGTTGGTGCTCGACAGGCTGAGCGGCGAACCGCTCGCCGACCTGGCGCCTTGCCTGAACTGTCAGGACATTCTGGACCTTCAGGGGAAGGTTCGTCAGGTCAAGGTCGAGGAAAGTCTCCTGGCCTATATTCTGGAAATCGTGAGGGCGACGCGCCAAGATGACCGCCTCGTGCTCGGCGGAAGCCCCCGCAGCATCCTGCAACTGACCAGATGCTCCCAGGGCTTGGCCTGGTTCCAAGGCCGCGACTATGTGCTTCCCGACGACATCAAGCGGCTGGCCGTGCCAGTGCTGGCGCATAGGCTCGTGCTGGACACCCAGGCAAGTTATTCCGGCGAGGAGGCCGGGCAAGTCGTCAAGGACATCCTCGGCAAACTGCCTGTCCCACGATGAAGGCCGCAATGACGGACGGCGACCACGATATTTTCCGCGTGGTAGTCTCCTTGCCCAACGGGACACGATGACAGCAACCTTTCCTACGGGCACATTGGCCGAGCATCCGCCTTCGCCAAGGCTACGGAGGACAAGGACGCTCGGTCTTCCCTGTTAACCACTAACCACTCAATCCCTCATGCGCTATTCACCAGTCAAACTTTACAAGTTGGCGATGGATTTCCTGCTCATCGGGCCACCGGGCTTTGGGCAGCGCGTGGTGACGGGCAAGCACTATCGCTCCCCGTCGGTGGCGCTGGCGGCTTGGTTTCTGGCGGCCTGCACGAGGATTTTCACCATTCCTGTCGTCTGCATGCTGCCAGTCTCCCTGCTTCTTCTTCTGCATAGCAGTTTTCTGCCAGAGGCTCCGCTCCGTCAGTTGATGCTCATCCTGCTGGCCATCTTGGCGACAGACTGGTTGCTGGGGGCGATTTTCTGGCCACGCCTGGAACTTCACCGGCATCTGCCGGCCCGGGCGCAGGCGAAAGTGCCTTTCACCGTGCGCTACACCTTGCGGAACCGCCGCTGGTTGCCGGCCTTGCGCTTGGAACTCGACGAAGGTCTTGGCTGGGGATGGTTCAAGCGCCTGGCCTCGGCGCAAATCCCGTGCCTGTTGCGTGAGCAAGGAGAAGTCCAGGTCACAGGGACGCTGATAGCGCGGACCAGGGGACATTACCGTTGCCCTTCGCTGCTGGCCTCCTCGCTGTTTCCCTTTGGGATTTGGAAGCACAGCAGTTCCCGCCGCAGCCATGATGTCCTGATTGTCCATCCGGCCTTTGCGCCACTGGAGCAGTTGGAACTGCCGGGTGGCAGCGGGATGTCGCAGGCGCGGCAGGGCAAGGCGCCCAAGGAGCGGGGCCAGGCGGAATTTTCCGGTTGCCGGGACTATCACGAAGGCGATTCCCCACGCCATATCCATTGGGCGAGCAGTGCCCGGCGGGGGAGTCTGGTCGTCAAGGAATACAAGGACGATTTCCGTGGCCATTGCGGAATTTTCCTCGATACCTCGCCCCTGCGCCTAAAGCGGAGCCTGAATCCGTGGCGCTGGCTGAAGAACCAGTTGTCCGCCGTGTCGTCGCTGGGACTCATGTCGGGCGGCGTGTCAGACGTGACCTTGGAGGCAGGGGTCTCCCTGGCGGCGGCCTTGGTGCACAAACTTTTGTCGGGCGAAATCTCGCTCGTCGTCTTGGCAACTCCCCACAATTTGCAGTTGCCGCACGACAATCATGGCTCCATCCTGCGACAGGACGCCCTGGATACCCTGGCCAAGATAGAGCGCGATGTCTGGCGGCAGCCGTTCCAGATTGCCGAAGAGACAAAACGACGCCTGCTGTCGCTTGACCTAGCCTATCTCATCCTGACGGATTTTGATGCCAAGCGGCAGGAGGCCATCGAAGACCTGCGCCGCCGCAACAATCGCCTGCAACTCAAAATATACCTGCTGGGCGACAAATTCTCAACAACCCCAGGGCCGGATATTCAGCGGCTCAATGTCGAAGATGTCCTGCAAGGCAGGGTGACAAGGCTGTGATATAATTACTCCCCCGGGAGAGGACACGGCTCTTTGTCACGCCGTAGCTTTAGCGAAGGCGGACGTCCGCGCCGTTGCGCCCATGTAAAAATATACCCCCGGCCAAGGATAACCGAAAACCCCCGAACCGATTTGCAAACTCGCCTAATCATATTACAGTAAGCAGAATACCATTTACATCCCAACCAGGAGATCTCTCACTCTAGAACCTTGCTACCTCTCCCCCCGACATAATCGGCAACCCCTGCCGCCGATGCCCGTGCTTTGTGACGCATCGAAATTAGGACCTTCGCCACAGTCACAGAAAAGCACATGCCTGAGCATGCCCATATCTTGAGCATCTCTTTTCGTGCTTTTCTGTAGGTCGTCCTAAACCTCGATGCGTCACGAAATGAGATGCTCTTTTTTTGCCTGCCCGAAAAAAAATCACAAAAAATCCACTTTTTTTCAAAAAAAGCTGACAGATTGCCTAGCATAGCTACAAAAGAGTACAGACAGAGGGATTGATAATCCTCTCCGCCACAGCGTTAAATTTGACTTGTTAGGGCGGCAAGCCCCTTCGCCGCCATCGGCCACCGACGGACAATTGGCTACCGCAACGGGATGGGCCGAGTGTCCTAGCCCTCCGTAGCTTTGCTAAGATCGCTGGAGATAATACCAATACCAGGCCAAACAATGTCACATTCCCCGCAATTTAGGTTCACGCTGAGTGTGTCAATGCAACGAGACTAAAACTCATCACATCAACCAAACACAGAAGGAGCAAGCAATGGATTTCAATGAAGTTAGAGTCTGGAAAATCGGTTCCCGTTGGGGAAACATGGGGCCCAGTGTCTTGGACTTGTTTTTAGACTATGGCGTTGTGTTCTTTAATGATGACGGTACTCAGGTAGGAGATTGGAGAGCTGTCAGACAAAATGACTTATTCATTATTTCAGATGGTACAGTGCCAGTCGCAGTTGGCCAAGCTCTTGGAAGCTTCTGTTCTTATGATGCGCTTGGCATTCAATTTCGCAGAGCAGACCTAGAAAAAGTGATTATTGATGGTGTGGAGCTATGTAATTTGAAACTTTGCCGGGCGAAAATTCTGCTCATTGAAGAAAATCAAAGAAATGAAGACTGGGCAATAAATCCCCAGTATCGTTTTTGTGCAGCTAATAATGCCGCTGACATGGTGCGCAATTATTGGAGACAATGTTTTGAGCACTCTGATAAATTTGAAATCAAAACGAGCGTTATGCCGCTTTTTAACAGAGAAGCTAATGGGGAAAAATGCATTTTTAGTTCGGATGTGCGTTATCTGATTCCCATATACCAAAGACCTTACTCTTGGGGAGAAAATGAACTGCGCCGCCTTATGGAAGACTTGCATCAAGGTCTAACGCAAAACGAACAAATCTTTCTTGGTACATTCCAACTATCTCAACCTATACCTCTATGCCCTAATGGTAATACTAAGGCTTATCAAGTTATTGATGGGCAGCAACGTATTACAACATTTATGCTTCTTTGGTCACTGTTAGAAAAAATATGCGGTCAGCGGCAAATGATGCTAGATTTTATGCACAATAATTTCAGAACATCTGTGAATAAACGTTCAGCACA
>Ga0310786_10010353_pt1 | contig 11729 bp, 9 predicted proteins | sample AusTroGonzalo_MG_FD_203881 | JGI IMG/M metagenome (GOLD analysis project Ga0310786, IMG submission 203881) | Bovine rumen microbial communities from tropical cattle in Woodstock, Queensland, Australia - Gonzalo_03 (v2) (version 2) | ecosystem: Host-associated > Mammals > Digestive system >... | reverse complement strand
TGGTATTCCTGCATCATTTTCTCGATGAGCGGGCAGTACCAGGTTTTGACCTGTTCTGCAGTAGGTGTGTGGCCACCGGGGAAGTGATATGAGTAGAGATAATGCTCCAGAAAAAGCGGTTCGAAATGGGCGAGTGTGTCCTCTTCACCAAAGAGTCCCCACACGCGTACTTTATTATATATATTGCAGCAGTCAAACTGATGAGCCTCTATTTCCTCGAACTCCTTGACAAGTTCCTCTGTGATGGTAAAGTCCTGATTGCCGTCGGCACGAGGTGACTTATACTGATGGCTACCGATGCGCTCGCGCAGAAAGTCCGACATCTTGAAATGTGGATTGCCCAAGAGTGCCGGAACTCCGATAATAGGCGATATCATCTGTGCATAGAATGATCCGCAGCTGTTACCGACGAGTATGTCCGGTTTCTCGGTGTCACAGATTTCCCGGATAAGCTTGATGGCATCGGCGGGGTGGAGGGGTAGGTCTGGAGTCAGTACGGTAGCCCGGTACCCTCCTCGAGACTGGGTCCCTCCCTTCTCAAATGCCTCCTTCAATGCCAAGGCGGGTACACAACTGCCGCTGGCATAGAATCCGTGAAGAAACAATATCTTTTGTTTATGCATATTCATGCCGTTAGTCGTAGGTATATATTAATCCGTACTTCTCATGTAGCTGGCGGAGTGAGCCATCGGACTTCATCTGACGAATTGTTGCATTCACCAACCGAAGCAGATCATCCTGCCCCTTACGCATCAGTACACCAATCTCACCATGATTAAACGGAGCATTCAAAAGTGGTGCGGCAAGTCGGGTGTCGGTCTGTACGTAGTAGGGGGCCTCTGTTATCTCCGTTATCATCACGTCGGCATCGTCTTCTGCAATGAGCGACGGGATTTCTTCGTTCTTGGGGTGGACGATGATGGTGGCATGCGTCAGGTTCTCGTTGGCGAACTTCTCGTTCAGCCCGCCGGGATTCACCATCACACGGACTTCTGGTTTGTCGAGATCGACCAATGACTGGTAACGGTCTGCCTCCGAAGCACGGCAAAGGATGGTCTTGCCATTTGCCAGATAACCCTCGCTCATGAGCATCGTCTCTCGTCGGGTATCAGTAATTGTGATGCCGCCAATGGCGAGGTCGAAGGTCTGCGGTTCTGTTAGGACATCTGCTGTCAGCGTAGGCCATGAGGTTGGTACAAACTGGATGCCGACACCTAAACGTTTGGCAATCTCCCCAGCCATTTCGATACCGAAACCCCAGTAGCGTCCGTCCTCTTCACGGAAAGACAGTGGGCGGTAGTCGCCTGTCGTTCCCACCTGCAATGTGCCGCGTTCCTGAATACGGATGACGGTCGGCTCGTTCAGCTTCCGCCACTCTTTGGCCCGGACATTGATGTTCTTCGCCAGACACTCGCTGTATAGCCAAGGCTCGCAACTGTGGATGTCACCCACATTGAGGAAACCTTTGTAGGCAGCATATTCCGAGCCGCTGTAGCCGCTGACAACGAGGACGTGGCGCTCGGGCGACAGCGTGACGGTAATGGTGTCGTGGAGCGTGGCGGGAGTAGCGTCCGTCCGCCAGTTTACGGGGTTGATGCAGATGTCAGAGGCAGAGATGACAGGGATGACGTACTTCACATCCTTTACCGTGTTGTAGCAGATGGTGACACCTGTGTCCGTTTCACCCTCAGCAGGACGGATGTGGCTGAACTGCGCCATGTCGGCATTAGTCACCTTGTAGCCCAGCACGTAGGCCGCGGCTAACTGGCTGTATGTCTCGTCATCGATGTGCTTCAACAGTTCCACCACGGCCAGGCCACCCTGGCTGAAGCCTGCAATGATGAGCGGACGCGACGTATCGCGATGAGCCTGAAAAAGGTCGAAGGCCGCGCAGACGTCACCCATTGAAAGCCGCGTGCGATTCCTGATGGTGTCCTCGTTCTGCGTCATCCAGGCCTCCATGGTGGTATGGCGGTAGAATGGGGCGAAGAAACGGTTGCCTGACGACATATACGCCGCCACCTTGTTAATCTCCAAATCGCTCATGCGCCCGCGATGCTCGGGGTTCCACACGTCGGCATAATGGCATATTCTGCCATCTTCCGTCGTCCAGTCTTCCTCCCACGTTGATACGACATAGAAGATATCGGCCCCGGTGCCGTCGTTATCGCCATCGGCCGTCATCCACATCGTCGTGTCGTTGTAGTCGGGTGCTTGTGGAATAAACGTTGCCTTCTCATACTTGCTCGCAGCATTGTCATCTTTCGCCGTACAAGATGCGAACGAGGCTGTACTGCTAAGCAAAACTATTGCCGCAACCACCATGATGGCTACGGCAGAAATATTCGCCTTTAATCTATTTATCGATACTTTACGCATGTTTTCTTCAATTATGTGTTCTTTGTACTTCGAATGCAGTCTTTACCAATGCTTCTCTGATTATCTTTACATCCCGTAAACCTGTAAAGGTTGTCACTTCTTCTCCATTCGGCGAGAATACGGCGTATGTGGGATAGCCATTCTTATCCAGTTGCTGGAAGATTCCGTCCAACTGCTCTTTTGTCAGGAAATAATGCTCGCCTGAAATGTCGGTGATGTATTTTTTCCATTCATCATATTTCGACGTGGTGGAGGTGAGATAGACATACACGATGTCCTTGTCGCTTAGTTCTTCCTTGAGGGGCTTCATTTCTTTATGTCCCTGCATACAGGGGATACACCATGTGGCCCAGATGTCGATGAGCACAGTCTTGCCTTTGTAGCGGTCGAGGATGGTCTGCAGGATGTTGTCGGGTGTTACGTCCGTCATGTCGAGATAGTGGGCGTTGGTGGTTAATTCTTCTTTGTTGGCAGCTGTGGTCTTCTGAGCCTCGGTTACATATTTGTCGTAGAGAGCAGAAAGACCTTTGTCCTCTATGAACGGTTTCTTCACGGGTTTGGAGTCGAGTGCTTGTGGTAGATAATAGCAATAGCGGGCAAGGTCGGCATTGAAGCCTCGCGCGTCGCTCATTGCATAGTCTTTGCAGGACGCTACGAATTTGTAGCCGAAAATATCCTTCTCTAATGCCAGTATTGAATCATGGGCACCATCCTTTACTATGATTGCCTGATACCACTCTTTGTCGAACTTGGCGAAGTAGCCTTTTATCCCCACAAACTTACTGTTGGCTCCAGTGTCGTCGTGCAGCATGTCGATGAGAAAGGTCACGTCCTTACCTGGTGCCAAGTATGCGAAGGCGTATGAGGTCGATGGCAAATTGTCGATGCATAATTGTATCATCTGCGGCACGCCAATCGGAAAGCTGAAACTCGCCTTCCCATCGTCGTTCAGCCTTACGTATATATCATCAAACTTTGCGGGATTCTTCAAATCGACATATTCGAGTTGGATTCTCGTGTTCATCCCTTTTCGGTAATTGATGGATTTGAAATGAATGGTTGCGGGTGTCGCGTCGTACTTCATTTCCGCCAGTTCTTCGTCGGCACCATCGGCCAAGTATTCAGCGGGTACAGGCGTAATGGGCATCATATAGTCCTTGTCGTGGATGCAGAACACCTGATAGTCTTCTTCCGTCAGACCGTCTATGAAGTCAAATTCCTTGGTGTCCATCGGCAAGGGTTTGAAGTAGAGTACAAAGTCTTTCTTGCCTGTGTCATCCATGACGATTCTGTTGCCATCCAATTTGATGCTGTCACTCCCGATGCTTTCGTATTGTTTGCCATTGGCTTGCAGATAGCACGTGCTTTTGAGAAAGAACCCCAAGCCAGGCATCAGGCTCATGCGGACATGCAATGCAGTCTGCTCCTTAGTGAGTTCTACCTTCTGAATTTGGAAATAAGGAATGTCGGAATAGCCTATAGCAGGACTTTGCCATAGGATAGTATCTTGTGCCTGTCCCGCCATTGCGACAAGGGCGAGCAGGATGGTGATCATATTTTGCTTGATCATTATTAGTTTCTTATTTTCCATCATATCCTTCTTTTTGCATTGCAAAGGTACGAAATATAATCGAAATAATGCATATTATTCCATACTTCTTGTAATTCTCGTATATTTTTGCTAATTTTGCACCGTTAATAATCAACAATAATCAAAATGAAGAAGATTGTTTTTATGATGCTAGCTCTTGCGGCAATTGCATCTTGTGGGAATAAGACGATGGTGAGCACCAATAGTCCGAACAATGCGGCTTCGGATGCCGATTCAATTGTCGTAAATGAAGTGCCCGACACGCTGAACACCATAGAGGCTATCGAGAAACAAGTGAATGCCGTCTATGCCTATTGGAATGAGCAGCGGGAACACTATGATGAGAATAAACCTTCAATAGACGAACTTTTCGGTAGCAAGGAATGGCAGCGGGTACGTAATGAAGTGATAGCCATCGACCGCGAGTGTGAGTGCGGCGGATTCTTCGACTTCGGGGATGAAGGACCGCTGGATCCCTGGACATACGACTGTTACGAGGGCACTGTCAGTGCCGACAGTATTCAGGTCAAGATGCAACCCAATGGCATGGCTGAGGTCAGGTTCCTTGTGAAGGATGCCGTCACTATCAAGGGCGTTCCCATGCGCTGGCTGATGCAGGTGGAGGATGGCCAGTGGCGTGTCGCCAACATTTTTTTCGAGAAAGAGGATAACTTCGACATCCTGATGAATATGCGTGCCTACGCCGATAACGCAGCCACCCAATCCGAGAAGGAAAAAGAGACTCCCGCTGATAATACAGACCTCTCAGATTACGCAGAATAAAGTGAAAAACTGATAATTCGACTCATTTCTTTTCCTTGACCTTTGGTCGAGCCTGCCTTGCAAACTCAAACAGCGACAAAGGCAGATGACAGTAGCCGTCGGGATTCTTGTCGAGATAGTCCTGATGATATTCTTCGGCTGTATAAAAATTCTGCAAGGGCAGTTTCTCTACAGCCAATGGCTGCTCATAGTTCTTCTGCTCTTCTGAAAATACCTTCTCGATGACGGGCAAATCCGCTGGGTCAGTATAATAGACACCAGTACGATAGCGTGTCCCCTCATCGTGTCCCTGCTTGTTGAGACTTATTGGGTCGATGGCCTTGAAGAACATCTGCAACAGGAATTCAAGACTGACCACATCGGGATAGAACCTTACAAAGACGGTCTCAGCAAAGCCAGTCTGGTCGGTATACACCTCTTTATATGTTGGATTCTCCGTATGTCCGTTGGCGAAACCCACTTCTGTTATGGCGATACCTTCAATTTGCTTGAAGTAATGCTCCGTTCCCCAGAAACAGCCCCCTGCAAGGTAGATGTCCTTAGTGGGTTTCACTTCCAGAATCCCGTCCACCTCATGCTCTACGAATGGCCCCGCCTTACATTCCAGCAAGATGCTCGGCTCCAGACACTCCAGACCGTGCCAGACGTTCTTTGGAATATCCACGCCGTAGCGGCCACTTTCCTGACTGATGACGCAGGATTCCACAATCTCACCCTCGTCATTATAGGTTGTCACGCGAACCTTCCCCTTCAGCATCACAAATGTCTCGTCCTTGTCAGGATGGTGATGCACGGGGATAAAAGTGCCTGGTTCCAAGGCGTTGAGGAAACGGTGGCACTTGTCCTGCAAACTCTGATGGAAGTTATAGTTCTTCCTCAGTCTTGGCGACTTCTTGGCTTCTTCTGCCAAATCGTTCATTAAGTTATCGTCTATTATCTTCATATTCATATTAAATCATCTGCAAAATTAGCGAATATTGTCCTTTTTTTCGCACTTTTGCAGCAATTATTAGGATAGTTTATGAAAGTATTATAATCTATCGCCATTATAGCCATAAAAACCAGAACGAGGAACCCCATTGCTGAGATTCCCCGCGAGTCCTTTTGCAAGGCATATATAGATTTTATGGAACAGTCTACCTGCGTCCAAAGTGGCCACCGTTACCACGGTTGGTGTTCATTGCCATGTGACGGTCTGCGCCATGGTGACTATTGTGTGCAACATTTGGCTTCCCGTGATGCGGAGCCGGAGCTGCTGCCTTGTGATGCACGGCAGGTGCAGGATGATGCACAGCGGGCTTCGCAATATGACGATTAGCATAGAAGTGGACGTCACGATGGTTGTTTCCACCCTTGTAGGTAACGAACACCTTAGGATGTGCATTGTAGAAATGGCCTCTGTTGTAGTGAGAGTACACTGCGAATGTCCAGCCACCTGCATGCCAAGCCACAGGACGATAGAAATGAGCCAGGCTCATATACTTGTCATATTGCCAGTTGTTCAGCACGAAGCGGAGGTCTGCATTACGGCGATCCCACCAGATGCCGAAGACATCACCGTGTCCGTTCAGGCTCATCAGGTAGTCGAGGTTGATCTCATAGACTGCCTCATACTGTGCAGCAGTAAGGTTCAGCTCGTAAGCCATCTTGTCGCTCAGGAAGAGGGCTTCGTGCTTTGCTGCGTTATAGCTCATTGCGTTGGCCGAGATAGTCATGACCATCATCACTGCCAGGATCATCATCTTCTTCATATCTTAATCTCCTATACTTTAAATGGTGAGACATTAATTTCTTTTTCTCGGTGCAAAGTTCGGAACTTTTAGCGAGGTTTACAAAGGAAAAATCCTAATTTGGATGGGGATTTTTCCTATTCTTGAATAGGGAAATTCTAAAGACAGGAAAAAATTGCCAAATTTTAGCCTAAAAGTATTATGTATTCAGGAATTATCATTATCTTTGCACTGAAAAGAATGAATTGACAATGATGATGCGCCTTAACATTTTTTTAGAATATTTCTTGAAAGGAAACCGTAACTTTGGGTACTAAGTGGTTGAATAAACTCTTAAACAGATGAAAGAATTAGAACAAGAATTTACCAAATTGGTTCGGGAATACCGTAAGACAATATATACGGTATGCTACTTTTTCTCGAACAATCCCCAAGACGTGGATGACCTATTCCAGGAAGTGTTGGTCAACCTCTGGAAGAGTTTTCCGAAGTTCCGTGGCGACAGCAGTCCGAAGACTTGGATCTGGCGCGTCAGTCTGAACACCTGCTGCAACGTGGAACGAGGCAAGAAGCGGAAAGTACCAACCGTTCCGCTGGTTATCGACAAGGGTGTGATGAGTGATTCCGATGAAGGTGGCAAACAAATCAAGATGCTGTACGACAGGATCAACCGTCTTGAGTTGTTCGACCGCGCTATCATTCTTCTGTGGTTAGAGAGTATGAGGTATGATGAAATCGCCGCCATCGTGGGTCTCACCCCCGCGGCAGTCACCAGCCGTCTGTTCCGCATCAAGGAACAACTCAAATCAATGTCTAACAATTAAAAAGTACCAAAGTTATGAATGAGAATAATTTAGAACTCCATGAGTTGGATGAATTGAAGGCTGCCTATAACCAGATGGATGAGCGTTTGGAAGGTCAGGAGATTGTTTCGGATGAGAACCTCCGCGAGGCTATGTACAATAAATTTGCTAATTTGCGCCAGAGTGCCAAGGAAGGACTCGTCTATTTTAATCTGATTTTTGTACCAGTGATATTATGGAGAGACTGGTCCAATCAAACCATCACTCTGTTCGGTACCATCGTAATGACTGTCTATTGGGTAGCTTCGCTGCTGTTCAGGATGTTTATCCTGAGAAAGACGAAGAAAGAGGATTATGGCACTTACGACCTCAAGACACTTACTGAGAAGGAAGCCCGATACCAGAAGTATCTCAAGTGGGGCAATATCTTGTTTGTCCTGTTCTGGGCAGCGTATTTCGGGCAGATGCTTTTGGTAAAGGGAACGACAGCGTTCTTCGTATTCCTGGTCTTGTTCCTTACCCTTCTGATGCCAGTCCTTATACGCTATCTGATTATCAAGTACAAATACAATGGTGAGGCCATCGACCCCGCAACAGGTCAGCCTCGTAAGCTCACGTCAACATATTTTCAGGTGCTCGGTCTGGTCTTTTTGGGTATCATCTCTTGTGCCATCCTGACAATGTTTGTATTGGGCCTTATTCATGCCGAGGGCTTGTATGATGTGCTCAACGTGATGAACGTATTGCCAGTGTTCGTCGCTTCAGTCGCATTTTTACTTTCTGTACTCCATGTGAAGAAAAAGATCACGGTTTCCAGCAAAGTGATTATTACTCTTATCGCCATCGCCATCGTCATGTCATTGGCCATCATCGGCATAGGTTATTTCATGAACATTGGCATCAGGACCGGTACGAACTTCCTGTTTTCGGTCGCCTGCTTCTCCATCATGGCACATTATTTATATAAAGCGAGGAAATAAGCGACTGCGAACTATTGCGAACAGCTTGCAAACAATTGAGAATAGAAAAGTTTGGAGGCTTGGGAAAAAAGCCTTAACTTTGCAACCGAAATTAAAATTTATCACAGATATGAAAAAGAATTTGATTATTGCAGCCCTGATGCTGGCTGTGCAGCCCACAGGGGCACAACAAGTGAAGTATATCATTAACGGTATCAGTAGTGACAACGGTAAGACCGTCAGTCTGATCGACCGCGGCACCAATCAGATCGTCAACACCGCCACAGTAGCCAATGGCAAATTCTCGATGAGCGGCGATGCCGACAAGGATGCCCTCATGGCTATCGGAATCAGGGAGAACCCCTGGGCCACCCTCTTTTTCAATGATGGTACGCCCATGACCATCAACCTCAACGACAGTACGCTGAAAGGCTCGCCTATGAACGAACGCCTGACTCGTTACGATGTTGAAATCAATGCCCCCTACGGCAACTATATAATGAAGGTGCAGAACATGTCCGAAGAGGAGCGTGAGAAGAAGAAGTTGGAACTGAGCGGCGGACTGATGATTGCTGCCATGAAGATGATGGAAGGCGTGGAGAAAGTCTTCAAGGACGAGCGTGAGTCGCTCATTCCCGTGGCCTTCGTCAGCGAGTACATGCAGACATTCGGTCTGGAGAAGTTCGATAGCGTCCTCGCCACCAAACCTGTCTGGGCCAATCATCCCATCGTGAAGCGTGTAGTGGAGCAGGTCGCCAGGGAGAAGGCTGAGGAGGAGAAGAAGCAAGCCATTATCGGCCAGCAGTTCACCGATCTCGAGGAACCTGACACCGACGGCAAGATGCACAAGTTGAGCGAATACGTGGGCAAGGGCAAATGGGTACTCGTTGATTTCTGGGCATCATGGTGCGGTCCCTGTATGCAGGAGATGCCCAACGTGGTGGCAGCCTATGAGAAATACCATGCTAAAGGCTTCGACGTGGTCGGTCTGTCGTTCGACAACAAGAAAGAGCCTTGGTTGAAGGCCATCGCCGACAAGAATATGCCTTGGACGCACCTCTCCGACCTGAAGGGCTGGAGGACCGTTGCATCAGAGGTCTACGGCGTAAACAGTATCCCCGACAACCTGCTCATCGACCCACAGGGCAAGATTGTTGCCCGCGGTCTCCGTGCCCAAGGCCTGCAAGACAAACTGAAAGAGATATTTGGCGAACGGTAATATTACAAATAGTTATGGATTTAGCGAAGCAAAAAGTATTGAAAGAATGGGGATGGTGCTGTCTCCTGATGGCTCTGTTCATGATGACTGCATGCCATGTGAATGCGCAACAATCCGGTCTGCCTGTCATCACCATCAAGGCAGAAACTGAGGTGAACGCAACAAAGAAGGTCACGGCTTACATGAAAACTGACGGCTACGACGGTGCCATCGGCATCAAGTTGCGTGGCAACAGTTCGCTCAGTTTCAATCAGAAGAAATACACTTTTGAGACGCGCGATGAAGACGGCAAGGAACAGGACGTCTCCCTGCTGGGTATGCCTGCCCACAGCGACTGGGTGCTGCTGGCACCTTACAACGATGTCTCGATGCTACGTGACCCGTTGGCCTTTCAGCTTTGGCGCGAGATGGGGCACTGGGGGCCGCGTACGAAGATGGTGGAGCTGGTGTTCAATGGCGACTATCGCGGCATCTACATCCTTTCCGAAGCTATCAAGCGTGGACCAGAGCGCGTTGATATCAACAAACTCAAGAAGTCTGACGTGAAAGGCCGTGATGTCACAGGCGGCTATATCCTCCGCATCGACACTTATAACGACGATGATGCCACCTTCCCGTCGAAAATACCAGGCATCGGCCCAGGCATTATGACCAGCCAGATTACCTGGTCGTGCATCTATCCCAAGAAAAATAGTCTCCAACCGGAGCAGATGACCTATATTCAGAACTATGTAGACACGATGGAGACTGTTATTCAGGGAGCTGATTTTTCCGATCCTCAGAAAGGTTATGCCCGCTATATCGATGTGCCCTCGTTCGTAGACTATTTCATCCATACTGAACTCAGCCTCAATGCCGACGGCTACAAGCGCAGTGCCTATTTCTATAAGGCGAAGCAGCAGGAAGACGGTACGGGTGGAAAGATGCACGCCGGACCCGTATGGGACTATAATCTCGCTTATGGTAACTGCAATTTCTGCAATGCTAACAATCTCGAGGATTGGTGCTTCGAGGGCTGCAATACCCAACCTACACCTGCTTTCTGGCAGCGTCTGCTACAGGATCCAGCCTTCAGGAAAGCGGTCAAGGTGCGCTATCAGGAGCTCCGCAAGACGGTGCTTAGTACAAACCACCTTTATGCGTTCATCGATAGTCAGGCTAAACTGTTGCAAAAGGCTAAGGATCATCATTTCCAGACCTATCCCGAACTATTGGTTAGTCAGAATCGGCCGCAGCAGGTCAACAGACAACAGCCGATGATGGGCGGTTTTGGTATGATTGCCGGTGGTCGTAACTTCAATTTCGACCCCATCTCCATGTTTGCCGCCTATCGTGTGAGCAGCTATGAGGAGGAAATTACCATTCTCAAGCAATGGCTCGCCGATCGTCTGTCATTTCTCGACAAGAACATAGACCGTTTCGACACCGATTGGGAGCCCCGCATTCAGGTTCCTAAGGAGATTAAGATGCAGTTTGGCAACGGCTTCCCCTCTCAGTTTGGCGGAGGCTCTCCCTTCCCCTTTGGCGGGGGTGGTGGCTTCGGTGGATTTGGCGGTTTCGGTGGGGGAACTCCTTTCCCGTATAGTAGCGGATTCTAACGGGAAAGAGGACGACTGGTGCCCACTGTCGTCTTGTTGAACTCGTCGAGTTGCTTGAAGCAGTGGCGGTTGATGATTTCCTCTAACTTGCGGTCGTGGTTGTGACGGAGGGTGGGCTTGGCACCGCCAAATTCAAGCAGTTCGCCGTTCTCCGTGGTATAGGGCTGCCAATTGGGTAGTCCGTCGCAGTTTGGATTGCCATCGTGCGCAAATTTTGCCCACACACTGCTCAGGGTCTCAGCCCACTGTTTGTTGTCGTTGATGCATTGTTGTGACAACTGGTTGCTGTAATGATGAAGCACGTCGAAGCAGTATTTCAGTTCTGCACCATGGGCAGAGCCTTTATAGCCGCGGTTGTCGCTTTCTCCAACAGTGTACATATAGACGTAGGTGTCGGCCTTGCGCTTGCCACCGATGGCATCGGCAGTGATGATGGTCTTGGGACGGAAGAGCCAATCGATGCAGAGCAAGTCGGCAGGCAACGTACGCAGTTGCTTGTCGGGATAGGTTTCGCAGAAGGCGTTAATGTAGGCATCGGTCTCGTCGCCGAAGGTGCGCTGCAGTTCGGTGCGGACTTGCTCAAAGGTCAAATTCTGATTGTAGCGAGAACGTTGGAGTTCATTGAAGGTGGTGCCGATCATCAGGGGAATATTGTCGCTGATGCTGG
>Ga0310786_10010352_pt1 | contig 11729 bp, 9 predicted proteins | sample AusTroGonzalo_MG_FD_203881 | JGI IMG/M metagenome (GOLD analysis project Ga0310786, IMG submission 203881) | Bovine rumen microbial communities from tropical cattle in Woodstock, Queensland, Australia - Gonzalo_03 (v2) (version 2) | ecosystem: Host-associated > Mammals > Digestive system >... | reverse complement strand
ACTGCCATCGATGCCTTTGACGCTGTGGAACAAGATTTCCCATATTCAGAGTGGGCAGAAAGAGCGCAAATTATGATGGCCTATGCACAATATCACCAAAACAAATACGCTGATGCTTTGCTGACACTAGATCGTTTCATTCAACTACATCCCGGCAATAAAAACACACCATATGCTTTGTACTTGAAGGGACTTTGTTATTTTGAACAAATGTCTGATGTCTCGCGCGAACAGGAGAACACAGCCAACGCCGAGCAAGCATTTCGAGAACTCATTGCACGCTATCCCACATCTATATACCGCAAAGATGCCGAAGCAAAATTGTTGGCCATTCAAAATCATCTGGCCGGCCAGGAAATGGAAATCGGCCGTTATTATCAAAAACGCCATGATTTCACCGCAGCGATGAATCGCTTCCAACAGGTGCTCAAAAATCATCCAACATCCAATCAAACACCCGAGGCCTATTATCGTTTAGCTGCATGTTATAGGGCACTAGGCATGGATGAACAGTCTAAAAAAATTGCTGCTACTTTAGCAAATAAATACCCAGAATCACAATGGAGCCAAAAGGCTTTACGGCTTGCGAAAGATTAATCTATGCTAAACCACCTGGCTATTCAACACTTTATTTTAATTGACAAACTTGATCTGTCTTTTAATAACAATTTAAGTGTATTTACAGGGGAAACTGGCGCCGGGAAATCTATTTTGCTGGATGCATTGTCTTTTGCTCTCGGAGCTAGAAGTGAGGCTCGCTTTGTACAAAAAGGGGCAGACAAAACCAGCGTTTGTGCAACTTTTTCTTTACCACAAAATCACCCCGTACGTACCCTTTTGCAAGAACAAGATTTAGATGCTGATGATGAATTAATCTTGCGCAGAGTGCTGAGTAATGATGGCAAAAGTAAAGCCTATATCTGTGATCAACCTGTAGGGCTTTCCTTATTAAAAAGCATAGGCGAAACATTAGTAGAAATTCATGGTCAATTTGCAACCCATAGTTTATTAAACCCTGCCACTCACTTGCCAACCTTGGATATGTATGGGCATTTACAAAAACAAACTCAAGAGGTGCAAGAGGCTTGGAATACCTGGAAACAGGCTATCCACAAAACAAACTTATTTGAACAAGACCTGAATACACAATTGGCCGAGCAAGAATTTTTACAAACCAGTCTCAAAGATTTAGAGGCCTTAAACCCACAGGCAGATGAAGAAGAATCTTTGACGGCACGTCGCACCACACTTATGAATGCTGAAAAAATTATCGGATATCTGCAAAACTCTGTTGAGTTGCTCAATCACGAAGAACAAGGCGTTTTGCGCTTATTGGCGAAGACATCTTCCCAATTAGTCCATACGGATGAACTAACTGGTGGGGCTTTTCAAGATTCTATTAAAACACTTACAGATGCCGAATCGCTTTTAAGTGATTTAAGTTTCAACCTCGAGCATAAACTGGCAGATCTAGGAGATACTTCTGAACTACCCAGTATCGATGATCGGTTATTTGCCTTGCGCGATATGGCACGCAAACACCATGTGGAAATTCGCGAATTACCTGACTTAATCAATCAAATCAAGGGCCAACTCACAAAGGTACAAACAGGATCGGAACAGTTAGCTGTGCTAAAAAAAGAGCAAGAAGCAGCTCGCTTAAACTATCTAAAATTGGCGGAAAATTTATCTGAACAACGACATAAAAGTGCTGCAAAATTAACTGAGGCTATCCTCAAGGAATTACCACAGTTAAAACTAGAAAAAGCAACCTTTGAAGCAACAATAACAGATCTTGCACCAGAGGAAGCAACCTCAACAGGCCTGAATCAAGTTGTATTTCGTGTTGCGACAAATAAAGGGGCAGAGCTGATGCCTATTCATAAATGTGCTTCGGGCGGAGAATTAGCCCGCTTTATGCTGGCATTAAAGGTCAATTTAAAAACAGATTGGGACAAAACCTTGATTTTTGACGAAATTGATACAGGAATTTCGGGAGCAACTGCAAATGCTGTGGGAGAGCGCTTAGCACAACTGGGACAGGAAACACAAACATTGGTTATCACTCATTCCGCCCAAGTGGCCGGTTGGGGAAAAACTCATTATCGCGTCAGCAAACAAGACACAGCTCAAGGAACTTTAACCTCTATTCAAACATTAGACTCTCCCGCCAGATTAGAAGAAATTGCCCGCCTTATTTCAGGCGAAAATATTACCGATCATGCCCGTGCAGTTGCAGCCGAACTGCTGCACATCTAACACCGGCGATTTTCCCCTCAATACACAACTTTTTGACAAGCGGTTAATTCGTTGATAATAAAGGATTTTTTTACATCATTGCACAAGACGCTAAAAAGTGAAAAAAAATTACAAAATTTTTGCTTTTTTTCTTGACTTTTTATAAGAAAAAATGCTAGGATTTTTCCATACAGATTTATAACTGAAAGCGAGTAAAATATGACTGATGAAATCATGAACGAAACAGCGGTTGCTAGTGGTGTTGTTGTGAATGATATTATGCCAACTGCTATTGAGGAAGAAATGCGCAAATCGTACTTAGATTACGCAATGAGTGTAATCGTAGCACGTGCATTGCCTGATGTGCGAGACGGTTTGAAACCCGTACATCGTCGTATTTTGTTTAGCATGTATGAAAACGGCTATGACTTCAACAAACCTTTCCGTAAATCTGCCCGTATCGTCGGAGATGTTATGGGTAAATATCACCCTCATGGTGATAGTTCCATCTATGAAGCCATGGTCCGTATGGCTCAAGATTTTTCCATGCGCGTTCCTTTGATCAGTCCGCAAGGAAACTTTGGTTCAATGGATGGCGATAAAGCAGCTGCCATGCGTTATACTGAGGCGCGTTTGGCACAATCTGCCCACTGGTTATTGGAAGACATTGATAAAGACACCGTTGATTTTATGCCTAACTATGATGAAACATGCCAAGAACCTGCTGTCTTACCAGCACGCTTTCCAAATATCTTGGTCAATGGCTCGGGTGGTATTGCCGTTGGTATGGCAACTAATATGCCTCCTCACAACATGGGCGAGGTATTGTCGGCCTGTATTGCGACAATCGACAATCCAAACATCACTGTAGAAGAACTAATTGACTATGTCCCTGCCCCAGATTTCCCGACCGGAGGTATCATTTTAGGACGCGGCGGATCTCGCTCTGCATATTTAACAGGACGCGGCTCTGTTGTCATGCGTGGACGTTGCAGTATTGAAGAAATCAAGAAAGATAAAACAGCAATTATTGTCACTGAAATTCCTTACCAAGTGAATAAAGCTGAAATGATTATGAAGATTGCTCAATTGGTCAAGGATAAGGTTATTGAGGGCATTTCAGATTTACGAGACGAATCAGACCGTCAAGGTGTACGCGTTGTAATCGAGCTCAAGAAAGATGCTTTCCCAGATGTTGTGTTGAATCAGCTGTATAAATATACGCCATTGCAGACTAATTTTGGTATGAATATGTTGGCCTTGAATAATGGTCGTCCAGAATTGATGAATCTGAAACAAATTATCGACGCCTTCTTGGATTTCCGTGAAGAAGTTGTGCGTCGTCGGACTGCGTTTGAATTAAACAAAGCCCGTGACAGAGCCCATGTGTTGGTCGGATTAGCTTTAGCAGTTGCAAATTTGGATCAAGTTGTGGAAATGATTAAAACGGCTCCGGATCCATCTATTGCTAAGGAACGCTTAATGGGCGAACGCTGGATGGCAAAAGACGTTGAAGCTTTGATTCAACTGATTGACGAACCAGATCGCAAAGTTGAAAATGGTGTGTATATGATGTCTGAGGCACAAGCCAAAGCCATTTTGGAATTGAAACTCAGTCGTTTGACAGGCCTAGAGCGCGACAAGATTCATGAAGAAGTTGGCGAATTAGCCGCCTTAATTAAAGGCTTCTTAGAGGTTCTATCTAGTCGTGAAAAGATTTTGGCCATCATTCGGGAAGAATTAGAAAAAGTTAAAGCTCAATTCCCAGAAGAACGCAAAACGACCATTGAAGATGCCGAATTTGAACAAGATATGGAAGATTTAATCCCACGCGAGCAGATGGTTGTCACCACGACAAATACGGGGTATATCAAGCGCGTATCTTTGAATACATATCGTGCGCAACATCGTGGAGGAAAGGGTCGTGCAGGTATGTCCACGCGCGAAGAAGACACTGTAACCAACTTGTTCGTGGCATGCACACACAGTCCATTGTTGTTCTTTTCAACACGCGGTATCGTGTACAAATTAAAAACTTATAGATTACCTGAAGGGTCCCCACAAAGCTTAGGTAAAGCTTTAATCAACATATTGCCTCTACAGCAGGGGGAAACGATTTCAACAATTTTGACCTTACCTGAAACAGAAGAAGAGTGTCAAAATCTGACTGTTATGTTTGCAACCGCCAGTGGTGGTGTTCGTCGCAACCGTCTATCTGATTTCTGGCGCGTCAATCAAAATGGTAAGATTGCCATGAAATTGGACGAAGGAGATACCCTAATCGGCGTTGCTATTTGCACCGACAATCAAGACATTTTATTGTCTGCGAAAAACGGCAAATGTGTCCGTTTCCCAGTGAGTGATGTGCGTGTTTTTGAATCTCGTGCTTCAACTGGTGTGCGCGGCATGAAACTAGCCAAAGGTGATGCGGTAATGTCTATGTCTGTTCTAGAGCATGTAAAGGCGGATATTGACAAGCGTGATGCCTACTTAAAAGAGGCCGCTGCGCGTCGCCGTGCGGCTGGTTTATCCGAGGAAAATGATGCGCCGGAAATTGAAAGCACAACTAACACTGTTTTGGCACCTGAGGAATTTGATAAGATGGCGGCTGAGGAAGAATTTATCTTGACATTAACGTCTGCCGGCTATGGCAAACGCACCAGCGCTTATGAATATCGTATCACTTCCCGCGGCACGCAGGGCGTAACAAACATTAAAACTGACGAAGGCAAACGAGCCGCAGATGTGGTTGCTTCCATGCCAGTCAAAGCAGGACAACACCTGATGTTGGTCACAGATGGCGGACAAATTATCCGGACACGCGTTGATGATATTCGTATCGCCGGTCGTTCTACAATGGGTGTGATTGTATTCAGAACAGATAAATCTGAAAAAGTCGTCTCTGCTACTTGTGTGGATGATATGGGGGATGATGAGGAACCAAATGCCGAGATTTTATCGGACGATTCGTTGGATAATCCAACCGAGGTACCTCCTGTTGCCGAACCAACCACAACAGAGTAAGGACTGAATCATGTGTCCATGCCCGTTTTGCACCTCAGTTGCTCTTTTATTGAGTCCTTTGTTGCTATTCAAGGGGCCCCGTAAGTGGCTTAAATCAAAGCTGTTGCGCCACCACAAGCATTGTGAAACTTGTCAACGTGCTGAGCATGAACACTGCCAGGCTGAACATATTAAATGCACCTGTGAAAATTGCAAGCACAAACGGCATTAAAAATGACAGTTGAAATTTTTGCTATATAGGTACAAGTTCATATGACACGCGCAACTCCATATCCTCATAAAAAAGTCAACATTGCAGGTCAATCCTGGACGCTGTATGTTGTGCCACGAGGGAATCCAAAATTACTTAAATCTTGGGGTGTAACGCATTTTGAACAACGAGAAATTTATCTGGCCAATTATTTGGGTGAAAAAACTTTCAAGCACACCATGGTTCACGAACTGTTGCATGCTTATTTTTATGAACTGGGATTTCATAACACTCTTTTGGCTAAACTGAAAAAACAGCAAAATGAGTGGTTGGTTGATACGCTGGCAAAGGAGCTGATGCCAAAACTCAGATCCAATCTTTTTGCCATCAAAAATTTCCAAGCACGCAAAAAACTCAGATAAGACCTTGTCTTTTATCTGAAATGTGTGTATAGTGAAAGAGTTTTAACAGGAGGAGTATAAAATGAAAAAACTGTTGGCCTTTTTATTAACATTAATTATATCAGCGAAAGGATATACAATGGATAAAGAAAATACTTTATATTTGGATCTGGACTATGGCCGTGTAGTCATTGAAATGTTTCCAGATGTAGCACCCAACCATGTCAAACGGATTAAAGAATTGACACGGCAAGGTTTTTATAACGGAATCAAATTCCACCGCGTGATTGACGGCTTTATGGCCCAAACAGGTGATCCAACCGGCACGGGGCTGGGGGGATCTGGTCAAAAGTTAAAAGCAGAATTCAATGATAAGCCACACAGTCGTGGCGCGGTGTCTATGGCCAGAGCACATGATCCTGACAGTGCTGACAGCCAATTCTTTATTTGCTTTAGAGATTCCAATTTCTTAGACGGAAAATATACCGTTTGGGGCCAAGTGGTTGAAGGCATGGAATATGTGGATATGATTAAGCGTGGCGAACCACCTGCAAATCCTGACATCATTGTTAAAATGCAAGTTGCCGCAGACGTAAAAGAGTAAAATAAATTAAATGACAAATCCCCGAGTTTCTCGGGGATTTTTGCTATTCTTCACAACAAACAAAACGCTAAAAGGCCGATAAATAAAGGCGTTTAGAATGTTCAAAAACGGTCGTTTTTGTCAACCTCTTTTTTCTCCTTTTTTGAATTTTTTTGTAAATCCTCCAGAACACAGACAGAACAAGGAAGATAGAAAGATTGAGCTTCGCTTCCAAAAGCACTGGTTTTCCCCTGATCAAAAACGACCGTTTTTGATCAAATAGAGAAAAAGGGTCCAATCAGCCCGATAAAATGGGGGAAAATAGTTTTGAAAAGTTGCAAAAACATAAAAATGGGCAAATTGGCCAACTACTCAGCCAGCATGTGGGCTTGGGCAACTTTTGGTACGTGTGCGTTTACAACACTTTGAACAGTTATGAAAAAGGAGGAAATATGAAAAAATTTTTAGGAGCATTATTTTTAAGTTTTGTTCTATCTCATTCGGCCTTGGCCGTTACAAACATCCCATGGACAAAGGAAGGCTGTGAATCGGTAAAGGGGACCTGGATCACTACTCATTCAGCCACAGATCCAGGCTGTGACGAAGCGCACTGTAATGGCATGAATTATTGCAGAAGTAATGTCGATCTGAATTGGTGGAGTGCTTTCATTTGGTGCCAGTCTATTGGTCATAAATTGGTCAGTTTAAGCCATTTGTGTCCAGGTGTCCCAAGTGGTCCAAACAGTGCTAGCAAAGCGTGTCTGAATGCGTATGGTGTAGACAATGTATCCTATAGATGGACAAACATGCCTTGGAGTACAAATATGGGATTAATTATAGGTTCTGCTGGAGATATAAGAGATAATGCCACCCGAAATTGGGCAGGTTGCCGTGCCGTGTGTGAAGAATAATCCTGTTTTTTACCAACTAGCAGAGATTGTGCAAAAACTTCTAAAGATTTTTCAAAATAAGTATTGACAAGTTCGCAAAAATATGTCCAAATAAAGTATCATCAACTATTGAAAGGGGAAGAGTTATGAAAAAATTAGCACATTATTTAAGGCAAGCTAAAAGTCGCGGACTAAACGCTATGTTGTTGATATCTTTGTTTGTAGGTGGTTTGTTGTATGCAATCTATACATTTACGGTGGAACCCCAAGTAAATCAAACCTTGGCTCATCCAGAGATTCAAGCCTTTCTGCAAGAATTTCCAGACTTAACTATTAAGGATGGCAAGATTCAAGGTGATATCGTTTGGGCACGCTTGATCCCCGGCCTCAATGTTCCTGTTGTTGTCAATACTGCGGTTGACCAAATTGATGACAAAGATTTGCCTGGTATTTTTGTGACACAATCCATGGTCGTTGATAATGTCAATGGTGCACAATGGAGCATCACCGGACTCGAAGATACCGTCTTTAATTTGAAAAAATTTATTGACTTCACATTCCAGGTTGTTTTACCAATTGCAGTATTTGTTGTGCCTTTTGTGGCTTGCTGGTTGTTGTTCTTGGCGACTGTGTTGTTGTCTTACATTATCGCATGGATCGCACGGATTCCACACGGCAACAGTCGTTTGTGGCGCACAAGTATGTTAGCCGTTATCGTAATGTTGTTATTGTTGGCAATTCCTGTAGGAGCCAGTTGGTTAGGACCAGTGTTAACCACAACAATTTTCAGTGTGTTGATTCTGGGAACAATTAACAATAAAGAAATCTAATTTTTAGATTTTTCGATCAAACACGCATCGCCGTAGGAGAAAAAACGATACCGTTCTTCTACGGCATGTTTGTATGCGTGCTTCATTTCCTCAATGCCGGCCAACGCACACACCAGCATAAATAAAGTTGACTCTGGAATATGGAAGTTCGTGAATAATGCGTCAATAGCCTTAAACCGATATCCCGGAGTAATAAAAATAGATGTCTCTTTTGCAAATGGGTGTATAACCCCCTGCTCGTCAGTCGCCGATTCTAACAACCTAAGCGAAGTTGTACCTACTGCGACCAAGCGTCGCCCTGCTTGTTTATAAGCCGTCAAGCGCTGTGCCACGTCCTCGGGAATGATACCATATTCTGCGTGCATATGGTGATTATCTGTATCCTCGACCTTAACTGGCAAAAAAGTGCCTCCTCCTACATGCAAAGTAATAAACTCTTTTTGAATACCACGTTTTTCAAGGGCTGCAAATAAACGGGGCGTAAAATGCAATCCTGCTGTTGGAGCTGCAACGGCCCCCTCATGTTTGGCATACATGGTCTGATAATCACTTTTATCTGATTCCTTGCCCCCGCGTTCACGCTTGATATAAGGAGGTAGAGGCATTGTACCTACCGTATGCAACATTGCAAATAAATCTGCCCCTGCGACATTAAACTGTACGACCACACTGCCTGAAGCAGTCTTATTCAAAACAGTGGCATAAAAATCTGGCACAAACTGAATCACATCTCCAATTTTTAAGCGTCTAGCATTTTTAATTAAGGTTTCCCATGTGGATAAATTCACTTGCTTAAATAAGGTCAATTCAATCGCTGCCTGCCCCCGCATGCCATATAAGCGTGCAGGAATGACTTTCGTATCATTAAAAATTAAAACATCATTGGGTCGTAGTAAATTCGGCAAATCCAACATTGTTTGATCTTGTAGGGCCATCCCATCTACATGCAATAAACGCGCAGCATCCCTAGGCTCCACAGGATAATTTGCAATCAAATCAGCAGGCAAATCAAAATTAAAAATTTCCGTTTTCATGGAGCATATTATATTGCATTTTGTCTTTTTTTTCAAGGTCTGTTAAAAAGACTTGCATCTTCATGCAAAAACTTTTACAATGAGTTTCATGAGAGGCACTTTAATAATTTTACTTAGTTGTTTATGTGTGGCGGCATGTCGTAGGCCGGTACCTGTCTTCGTTGATGTGGAACGCTCAACCTTGTATCATGGCCAAACAGTCACGTCACTATACGATAATTTTGGTGTACCACGCAAACAATCCATGACCCCTTATGGTGTGCGCGCTCTTTATTATAAATTTGAAGATATTCAGAATCGTGAATTTGGTAAAAAATATCTGTTTTGCGACTTAATTGTCTGCTTGGATGATGATATTGTTATCGACTGGATCTGGTCTGGCAATAAATGCCATGTTGAAGTGGATGAAAAAGATTTCTATCTAGAAGCGTATTAGTGAGCACGTGGGTGTGCTTTCTTATACACCCGTTCCAAATGTTCGGTCGTAATCTCTGTATATTTTTGGGTCGCGGACAAAGAACTGTGTCCTAGCAATTCTTGCACCGTGCGCAAATCTCCACCGCCTTCCAATAAATGGGTTGCAAAACTATGGCGCAAAGCGTGTGGAGTCACGCTGTCTGGCCATCCCATCAATCTACGCAAAGTCCGCACATTTCTTTGAACAACCCCCGCATTTAAGCGCTTTCCCCAACCGCCAATAAAAAGAGGACTTCCCTTTTCAGGATGAGGATGATGATTCATATATGTTTGTATGGCACGACGAACCGCAGGTAATACAGGAATCAAACGCTGCTTACCACCTTTTCCTGTGATTACAAAAGCATCGCCTGTCTCTGGAAAATCACCAACATTTAGGGATAAGGCCTCATTGATACGTAGACCACAGCCATATAACAGGGTATATAGGGCTTTATCTCGCCAACCTTCCCATTCATGTTTTGGAATAGATTTGGCTTTTTCTAGAAAAATTTTAGCATCTTCGGCGCTTAATGGGTGGGGCAATGTTTTACCTGCTTTAGCAGAATGCAAAACCATTATACTAGGATTATTGACTAATCCTGAACGCATTAAAAACTTAAAATAATTTTTCAAAGCAGATACTTCACGAGCGACAGATGCTCTGGAAATACGACTATCCGCACGCCATGCCAAAAATGCTCTGAAATCTGTAATTTTTAAATTTTTTAATGTCTCTAAAGTGGATACACCTCCCACATGATCATACAAAAAATGGAAAAATGCTTTGATATCCAAGTAGTACGACTCACCGGTTAATTTTGATAATCGCCGTTCATTCACCAAGTGTGCATACCATTTGGCAATCGCATCTTGCACGTTGGGATCAGTGGTCGCAGATAAAGGGTTGTATTCTTCTGTCATTTCGTGTATCCTTATGTCGAATATAAAGTAAAACAAAAAAGGAAAAAATGCAACGAATAACTGTGCTCTGCCCTTTGGCCGTAGATACATACGATTATTTGTCGGAAGAACCTCTGGCGGTGGGAACATTCGTACGTGTTCCCTTGGGGAAAAAGCACCTTTTAGGCGTTGTATGGGATACTCCAGCAAATGCTCAAATTGACCTCAAAAAATTAAAGTCTATTGATGCTATCTTACCGCTCCCTGCTCTACCACTTCAAACTATTCATTTTATCAATTGGGTTGCAAAATATACTTTAAGTAAACTCGGCCCTGTTTTAAAAATGGCTTTGCATCCAGAACTAGAAAAAACCAGCAAACATCCCGTTGTATTTGATTTTCCACAACCAGAATTTCGGCAATTAGATTTTTCACAGCAACAACAACAGGCGGTCAAGCAATTATTAAGCCTCTCAGGATTTCAAGTGGCTTTATTGGATGGCATTACCGGTTCTGGCAAAACCGAGGTTTATTTTGAAGCCATTGCTGCCCACTTAAAACAACAAAAACAAGTTTTGGTTCTATTACCCGAAATTATTCTCACGACGACATGGTTAGAACGGTTCAAAGATCGCTTCGGAGTATATCCTGCCTTGTGGCATTCGTCTCTGACACCCAAAATACGGCGCGATACATGGGAGGCAGTACGATCTGGCGCTGCCCGTGTAATCGTAGGTGCACGCTCCGCTCTATTTCTGCCATTTCAAACATTAGGGCTAATTGTTATAGATGAAGAACATGATGCTTCATTTAAGCAAGAAGATGGTGTTTTATATAATGCACGTGATATGGCAATCGTACGGGCAAAACAAGCTGCATGTCCTGTTATTTTGGCCAGTGCGACTCCTAGTTTAGAAACCTACTGCAATGCTGAGGCAGGAAAGTATCAACATATCCACCTAACAGAACGCTTTAAGGGCGCTTTTTTACCAGAAATTGAATTGGTAGATATGCGACACAAAGGAAAAGGACCAGTACGTTTTATTTCGCCGCGCCTGTTGGAATTATTGCAAGAAAAATTAACTCAACATCAACAATCTTTACTGTTTTTGAATCGTCGTGGCTATGCGCCACTAGTTTTATGCCGTTCTTGTGGAGAGAGACTTAGTTGCCCGCATTG
>Ga0310786_10010351_pt1 | contig 11730 bp, 6 predicted proteins | sample AusTroGonzalo_MG_FD_203881 | JGI IMG/M metagenome (GOLD analysis project Ga0310786, IMG submission 203881) | Bovine rumen microbial communities from tropical cattle in Woodstock, Queensland, Australia - Gonzalo_03 (v2) (version 2) | ecosystem: Host-associated > Mammals > Digestive system >... | reverse complement strand
TGGCACCAATATACTCGCCCATGTTATTCTTAAACTGGTCGCTGAACGAGGCGGCCGAGGGCTGGTGCAGCGTGTGATAATAGGTGGTGCTCAGGCCCGCACTCAGCGAGAGAGCAGGTAAAAGCGCGGCACGGGCCTGGCGCCACTCGTAAAGTCGGGCTCGCATCGAGTAGTACTGTTGTTGCAATGCTGGGTGCCAGCCGTTGGCACCGTTGGTTCCAAGCATTGGCACCGTTGGTTCCAGGCTTTGGCACTGTTGGTTCCAAGCATTGGAACTAGCAGTTTCAATTATCGGAACAAAAATTGAAACCGTAGTGTCAAGATCGATTGACATCTGTCGTTTCAAGTCGAGTATGGCCGATGCGCGCAGATTCTCCTGACGCGTCAGGTCGTAGGCGGCTTCAGCCTGCTGCGATTCGATCTGTGCGAGGTCGGCAGCGCTCTTGCGCCCCACCTCTACCATCACCTGTGTCTGGCGCAGCAAGAGGTCAGTCTCGCGCTGTTTTTCCTCAGCCATCGCGACGGTTCCTTCGTAATACATGGCGTTCACCCAGGCCTGCAGGGTGGCAAGGGCCGTCTGGTCCTGCTGCTCGCGAAGGGCATTGCGACCCATCAGCACGCTGGCCTTGGCAGCCTTCAAGGCATTCACTCGGCTGAAACCATCGAATACGGGCAGCGAAGCCGACACGCTATAGCCATTATAAAAGGTACTTACGTCGGTATAGCCATTGGTCTCAGGATCGATGGCGCGTCCGAAGTTGTATTGCATGCCGATGCTTCCGCTGGCGGCAGGCAGGAAGCTGCCGATGGCACTCAGCCTGAAAGCCTCGTAGTTGTCGAGTTCCAAGGCAGCGCGACGCACTTGGGTGTTGTGCTCCACAGCGTACTGCATACATTGTTGGGCTGTCCAGACCGTCTGAGCCTGAGTCGTAGCAGCGAGTGCCGAGATGCTGAGAATAATCAATTTCTTCATATCGATTTTGAATGATTTCGTGATGCAAAGTTATGTCTTTTATATGATTAGTACAAGCTTTTTTGGCCCTCTGGGGGCAGATTGTCTAATATTTATACACCTGTTTGTATGAGATTTAGACAGAAAGTCGTATCTTTGCAAACAAAAACAAACGATGAATAAGTACGGAACCATATTGATTGTCGACGACAACCCCTCGATCCTCACAGCCTTGCGCTATTGTCTGGACACCACTTTCGAGCGAATCATCACGCTGGATAAGCCTGACGACATCCTGAAGACGATGGCGCAGGATACGATTGACATGGTGCTGCTCGACATGAACTTCACCCTCGGCGTGAACAGCGGACAAGAGGGACTGCTCTGGCTGCGCACCATCCGCAAGCACCATCCACAGATGCCTGTGGTGCTGCTGACGGCTTATGCCGATGTGTCGCTGGCTGTCAGAGGACTGAAGAGTGGGGCTTCTGACTTCATCGTCAAGCCCTGGGACAACGACGAACTGGTCCGTAAACTGAAGGATGTGCTCGACATGCAAGGCGAGATCGTCAGTCTCGACGAGATGGAGGTAGAGCATATCCGTCGCACCATCGACCACTGTCATGGTAATCTCTCGAAGGCCGCAGAGCTACTGGGTATCACGCGTCAGACTCTCTACAACAAAATGAAACGATTATGATGTGGGTATATATTATAATAGGTGTGTTGCTGGTGGCAGGCATCGCGTGGTTCGTGCATCATCAGCGCTCTCTGAAGATGCGTGCCCACTTGATGCAGGAGGCGATCCACAATCGTGATTTCACCTTCCGACTGCCTGTCAACGGGCTATTGTCTGGTGAGCGGGCCATGCAGGAGACACTGAACCACCTGGGTGACACCATCCGTCAGCAGGTAAACCAGAACGAGGTAGAGTCATGGGAACGACTCACCCGTGTGCTGACCCACGAGATTATGAACGCTACGGCCCCCATCACCAGCATCAGCCAGTCGATGCTGAACCGTCAGGATGTGAAAGACACACCACTCGAAGACGGTATTCAGGCTATCTACGACACCTCGCGCCACCTGAGCGAGTTCGTCGCCAGCTATCGGAAGATGTCAGAATTAGAACGCCCCGTCCTGGCCGATATCCAGCTGCGTCCGCTGGTAGACGATGTATGCAGGGCTTATCCCGAGTTGTCCTGGCAGGTCAGCGTTCCGTCAGACATCACCGTAAGGGCAGATGCCGGAATGCTGCGACAGGTGTTGATGAACCTCGTGAAGAATGCAATAGAAGCCGAAGCCCATAAGATAGTTGTCAGAGTGGTCGATGAGGAAAGTCCGTCGCTAATGTTGTATGTGGGCAACGATGGTCTGCCCATCCCTGCCGAAAACCGCCAGTCGCTCTTTGTGCCATTCTTCACTACCAAACGAAGCGGTAGTGGCATCGGCCTCTCCCTGAGTCGTCGCATGATGATACAGCAAGGGGGTATGCTCGACCTCACTGAAAAGCAATACGAAGGCTGTTGTGCCGGCTTTATGCTGACCCTGCAAGTGCCATAATCGCAAGCTCATCGAAATAATCCAAAATAATTAGGGCCTCGATGCTATCGCAGCGTCGAGGCCCCTTGCAAACTTCATATAGCAACCAAAAGGAATGATTGCCGGGTTTAGTCTGGCGGTGCAGCCCTCCAAGACTAATCTTTACCGGATGAACAGTAGTTCGCGATATTTCGGCAGTGGCCAGAGCGAGTCATCGACGATGAGCTCCAGCTTGTCGATCTCGTAGCGGATGGTGTCGAGCTTCGGCTCCACCTTGTCGTGGTAGGCGATGGCCTTCTCGTGCTCATCCTCAATCTTATTGGCCAGTTTACGGGCGTTGACGAGCTCCTCGACACCCTTCTCGATGGCACTGGTACGCTCAGCGATCTCCTCGATGATCTTGAGGTTACGGGCATTGAGTTTCTCAGCCTTGTCGATCGGGAAGACAGTAGAGACGCTGTCGACATTCTTCAGCAACTGACTCTGATAGCTGGTGGCGACGGGGATGATGTGGTTCATCGAGAGGTCGCCCAGTACACGGGCCTCAATCTGAATCTTCTTCGTGTAGGTCTCCCATTTCACTTCGTTACGGGCTTCGAGTTCCTTCTTCGTCATCACACCTAAGCTCTCGAACATCTCGATGCTCTCAGGATCGAGGTAGCGCTCAAAGATCTTCGGACAACTCTTCTCAACATCCAGACCACGCTTGGCAGCCTCGATGACCCACTCGTCGCTGTAGCCGTTGCCGTCGAAACGGATAGGCTTACAGGTCTTGATATCCTCGCGGAGCACGTCGATGATGGCATGGAAGGTGGCGCTGTGCTCTGTGCCCTTGAGTTTCTTCTCGAACTCGGGGATGCGAGCGTCGACACGCTTCTTGAACGATACGAGGGCCTCGGCAACGGCACTGTTCAGGGCGATCATCGCACTGGCGCAGTTGGCCTCAGAACCTACGGCACGGAACTCAAAGCGGTTACCTGTGAAGGCGAAGGGAGAGGTACGGTTACGGTCGGTATTGTCGATGAGCAACTCAGGAATCTCGGGGATGTCCATCTTCAATCCCTGCTTGCCTGTCATGGCGAGGAAGTCCTTGTCGGCCTTCTCAATGTGGTCGAGCAGTTCGCTTACCTGTTTGCCGAGGAACGACGATACGATGGCGGGAGGTGCCTCGTTGGCGCCCAGACGATGGGCGTTGGTGGCACTCATGATCGAGGCCTTCAGCAGACCGTTGTGCTTATAGACACCCATCAGGGTCTCGACGATAAACGTGGCGAAGCGCAGGTTCTGTTCTGGTGTCTTGCCAGGAGCGTGGAGCAGGATGCCGTTGTCAGTGCTCAAACTCCAGTTGTTGTGCTTACCAGAACCGTTGATGCCTGCGAAGGGCTTCTCGTGGAGCAGCACGCGGAAACCGTGCTTGCGAGCCACCTTCTTCATGAGTGACATCAGCATCATGTTATGGTCGACGGCCAGATTGGTCTCCTCGAAGATAGGAGCGAGCTCAAACTGGTTGGGTGCCACCTCGTTGTGACGGGTCTTGCAGGGTACGCCGAGTTCCAAAGCCTGGATCTCGAGGTCGCGCATAAAGGCAGCGACACGCTCGGGGATCGATCCGAAGTAGTGGTCGTCCATCTGCTGGTTCTTGGCAGAGTCGTGGCCCATGAGGGTACGGCCTGTGAGCAGCAGGTCAGGACGGGCGGCATAGAGGCCCTCGTCTACGAGGAAATACTCCTGCTCCCAGCCGAGGTTAGAAGTGACCTTCTTCACGGCGGGATCGAAATAGTGGCAGACGTCAACGGCAGCAACGTTCACAGCATGCAGGGCACGCAGCAACGGAGCCTTATAGTCGAGTGCTTCACCGCTATAAGAGATGAACACGGTGGGGATACAAAGCGTGTCATCGATGATGAAGACAGGTGATGTGGGATCCCAGGCAGAATAACCACGGGCCTCGAAGGTCGAACGGATACCACCAGAGGGGAATGAAGAGGCATCGGGCTCCTGCTGAACGAGCAGCTTACCAGTGAACTCCTCCACCATGCCGCCCTTGCCGTCGTGCTCGATAAACGAGTCGTGCTTCTCTGCGGTACCCTCTGTCAGAGGCTGGAACCAGTGGGTATAGTGCGTGACGCCATTCTCTACGGCCCACTGCTTCATACCGGCTGCCACAGCGTCGGCGATATCACGATCAAGACGGGCTCCGTTGTCCATCACGTCGATCATCTTCTCATAGACCTGCTTCGGCAGATACTTGTACATTTTCTCACGATTGAAGACCTTCTTACCAAAATACTCATAAGGTCTCTCACTTGGTGTCTCTACGTCGAGCGGCTTCTTCTTGAATGCCTCACCGACAACCTGAAATCTTAATGCTTCCATAATTGATACATTTAACGATTTACAATTTACGATTTATTCTCTCTATTTTAATGTTTGTGCTATTTCTTTGACCATGCCTCGATGCGGTCGAGGGCCTCGTCAGTCTTCTCGTGGCTGTTGAAAGCCGTGAAGCGGACATATCCCTCGCCACTGGGACCAAAGCCGACACCTGGGGTACAGACGACGTTGGCACCATAGAGCAGATTCTCGAAGAATTGCCAAGAGCCTGAGCCGTCGGATGTGCGCATCCAGATGTAAGGGGCATTCTCACCACCATAGACCTCATAGCCGAGAGCACGCAGACGGGTGAGCATACGATGGGCATTGTCCATGTAGTAGTCGATGGTCTGCTGGATCTGCTGCTTGCCCTCAGGCGTGTAGATGGCCTCGGCAGCGCGTTGCGAGATGTAACTGGTGCCATTGAACTTCGTGCACTGACGACGGAGCCACAGTTGGTTCAGTGGGATGCGCTCGCCCTCGAAGGTGGAAACGCTGACATCCTTTGGTACGACGGTGTAACCACAGCGAACACCCGTGAAACCTGCCGTCTTTGAGAAAGAGTGGAACTCGACAGCGCACTTGCGGGCGCCTCGTATCTCATAGATGGAGTGGGGGATTTCTGGATCGCGGATGTAGGCCTGATAGGCTGCATCGTAGAGGATGAGGGCGTCGTTCTTAAGTGCGTAGTTCACCCACTTACGCAGTTCTTGTTTGGTGATGACAGTTCCTGTGGGGTTGTTGGGGTAACACAGGTAGATCACGTCAACAGGGCGTCCGTGAGGCAGTGGTGGCACAAAGCCGTTCTCTGCCGTACAAGGCATATAACGCACATTCGTCCAACGACCGTCGCGATAGTTTCCGCAGCGGCCAATCATCACATTCGAGTCGATATAGACAGGATAGATGGGGTCGGTAACGCCGATGAAGTTGTCCCAGTGCAGCAACTCCTGGAAGTTTCCTGTGTCGCTCTTCGCACCATCGTTAATGAAGATCTCGTCGATGTCGAGGTGGACACCACGTGGCAGGAAGTCGTTCTTGAGGATGGCCTCACGCAGGAAGTCATAGCCCTGCTCAGGGCCGTAGCCACGGAATCCCTCGACGGTGGCCATCTCGTCGGCAGCCTTATGCATGGCGGCGACGACGGCAGGTGCCAGAGGTTGTGTCACATCACCAATGCCGAGACTGATGACGTCGGCCTTGGGGTGCATCACCTTAAAAGCGTTCACCTTCTTGGCGATGTCGGCGAACAGATAGTTGTTCTGCAGGTTCAGGAAATGTATATTTACTAATGCCATATTCTTTTAATTGATAATTGAGAATTGAAAAATGATAATTAGATTTCTATCTCGCCGTCGAAGACAAAGGTGGCGGGGCCTGTCATATAGACATGATTATCAGACTCGCGCCACTCGATGGTGAGGGTGCCGCCATCCATCACGATCTGCGATGTACGACCAGCTCTTCCAGTGAGTGCGGCGGCTACTGCTGTGGCGCAAGCACCAGTGCCACAGGCTTGGGTGATGCCACTGCCACGTTCCCAGACACGGGTGCGGATGGTGCCGTCGGCGTCGATACGGGCAAACTCAATGTTACAGCGTTGTGGAAAGGCTGGGTGACATTCTAAGATGCGTCCTGTCTCACCTACCTGGTCGATATCGTCTGTAAAGATCACGTAGTGGGGATTGCCCATCGAGACGAAAGTACCTTTGTCGAGACCCTGCGAGGCGATGAACTGTGTATCGTCCTCGAAGGAGGGTTCGAGCATATCCACCGTAACGCTCTCCACGATGCCATTGTTGACATGTAACTTTAAAGTCTTCACGCCAGACAGTGTCAGCAGACGGATCTCTTCTTTTTGATACCCTCGCTCATAGAGGTATTTCCCGATACACCTTGATGCATTGCCGCACATCATGGCCTCGGAGCCGTCGGCATTGAAGATGCGCATGGAGAAGTCGGCCTCAGGAACAGGTGACTTGTCGATCAGCACCAGTCCATCGGAGCCGATACCCTTGTGACGGTCGCTCCAGGCAATGGCAGCTTCCGAGGGGTTGGGAACCTCGTGAAGCATGGCATTGACATAAATGTAGTCGTTGCCACAGCCGTGCATCTTGGTGAAGGGAACTTTCATATTTTATGATTTCACTATTTTACTTTTACCTTTTTACCTTTTACTTTTTTACCTTTAAGAACTCGTTGACTTTCCTGGCGGTCTGTATGCCACTGGCCATCGCACGGACCACGAGTGAGGCGCCGTTGGCGGAGTCGCCACAGACAAAGACGTTCGCAGGGTACTCTGGATGTTCTGGTTTCAGGAAACCCATAGCCAGCAGACAAAGCTCAGCCTTGATAATCTCGGGCTTACCCTTTTCGACCATGATGGGACGACCACCGTTGGGGTTGGGCTCCCAGTCGATCTCCTGTACTTTGACGCCTGTCAGATGACCGTCCTTGCCAAGGAACTCAAGGGTGTTGATATTCCAACGACGCGTACAGCCTTCCTCGTGCGACGAGGTCGTCTTGAGTGTGCGGGGCCAGTTTGGCCAGGGGTTCTGAGGATCGACGGGGCCTTCGACGGGCTTAGGCATGATCTCAATCTGAGTGACGCTCTTACATCCCTGACGATGGGCAGTGCCGATGCAGTCGGAGCCCGTGTCGCCACCACCAATCACCAGCACATCCTTACCCTTGGCGGTGATACGCTCATACTTCGAGAACTCCATGCCAGCCAGCACACGGTTCTGCTGCGAGAGCAGTTCAAGAGCGAAATGGACACCCTTCAGTTCGCGGCCAGGAGCCTTCAAATCGCGTGCGGTAGGAGTGCCTGTGGCAATGATGACGGCGTCATAATCTGAGGTGAGAGGTGAGAGGTCTGAAGTAAGAGATATGTTTTGCCCATATTTAAATACTATGCCCTCTGTCTCCAGCAACTTCAGACGACGGTCGATGATGGCCTTGTTGAGTTTGAAGTTGGGGATGCCATAGCGTAGCAAACCACCTGCAGCCTCATTCTTCTCGAAGACGGTAACGGTGTACCCCATGTGGTTAAGGGTATTAGCGGTGGCCAGACCAGCAGGACCAGCACCTATCACGGCTACCTTCTTTCCATTGCGTCGGATGTCTGTACGTGGCTGGATGTAACCCTCACGGAAGGCAGCTTCGATAATGGCAGCCTCGTCTTCGCGGTTGGTGGTTGGCTCGTGGTTGTAAAGGTTGAGCACGCAGGCCTTCTCGCAGAGGGCAGGACAGATACGACCTGTAAACTCTGGGAAGGGGTTTGTAGAGGTCAGGAGTTTAAAAGCCTGTTCCCAGTCTCCTTTATACAGCGCGTCGTTCCACTCAGGTGCCTTGTTGCCCAGCGGACAGGCCCAGTGGCAGAAGGGTACGCCACAATCCATGCAGCGTGAAGCCTGCTCACGACGCTCGCGGGTGTTGAGGGTCTGCTCAACCTCGCTGAAGTCTTGTATTCTATCTTGTATCGGACGATAACCAGCCTCTTGGCGGTGTATCTCCAGAAATGCTTTCGGATTTCCCATTGCTATATTTGACTATTTTACTATTTCACTATTTTATTGTTCTCTTGTCCAATTGTCTAATCGTAAATTGTCCAATTGTCAAATAAATCAGTAATCGCGCTGGATATCAGCGATCTTCTCGTGCAGCTTTTTCATCTGCTCTTCCTGCAGGACGCGCTTGTATTCGATAGGCACAACCTGGATGAAGTCAACAACGTAGCGGGGCCATTCGTCGAGCATACGGCCAGCGAGGGCCGAGCCTGTGTGCAGGTAGTGCTGGCGGATAAGTTCGAGCAGTTCCTTGCGCGATACGCTGTCCTCGACGAGGCCGAGTTCCACCATGTCCATATTACAGAAGTAGTCGAACGAGTGGTCTGGGTCATAGACGTATGCCACACCACCGCTCATACCAGCAGCGAAGTTACGGCCTGTCTTACCCAGAACGACCACACGACCGCCAGTCATATATTCGCAGCAGTGGTCGCCTGCGCCTTCGATGACTGCAATAGCGCCAGAGTTACGTACGCCGAAACGTTCGCCCACTTTACCATTGATATACAGTTCACCACTTGTGGCACCATAGAGACCCGTGTTTCCTGCGATGATATTCTCTTCTGCCTTGAAGTCCTCATTCGAGCGTGCTGGTGGTAGGATGCTGATGCGGCCCCCGCTCAGACCCTTGCCGAAGTAGTCGTTACACTCACCTTCGAGTTTCAGGTTGAGACCTTTCACTGCAAAGGCACCGAACGACTGACCAGCCGAACCCTTGAACTTGATGTTGATAGTGCCGTCTGGAAGCCCTTCCTCGCCATATTTCTTGGCGATAACGCCACTGAGCATGGTGGTCACGGCACGGTCGGTATTCTTTATGGCATAGTCGAGTGTCACCTCTTCCTGTGTGTCGATGGCTTTAGCAGCGGCGTGGATGATCTCCTCGTCCTTGACGCCAGCAACCTTCGTATAGTCACTGCGATCCCAGAACAAAGCCTTGTCGGTCTCAGGCTTGTGCAACAGACGGGCAAAGTCGATAGTCTTCTGTTTGTCTGTAGCTGTATCCGTCTGTAACTCGATGAGCTCGGTGTGTCCGATAATCTCTTTCAGACTGTGTACGCCGATTTCGCTGAGGTACTCACGTACCTGCTGGGCGAGGAAGGTGAAGAAGTTCACCACGTACTCAGAACGACCCAGGAAGTGCTTGCGCAACTCCGGATTCTGAGTGGCAACACCCATCGGACAGGTATTGGTATTACATTTACGCATCATCACGCAGCCCAGCACAATCAGCGGCAGTGTTCCAAACGAGAACTCGTCGGCTCCCAGCATGGCCATGATGATCACATCTTTGGCGGTCTTCAGCTGACCGTCCGTCTGCAGGCGTACCTGGTTTCGCAGGCCGTTCTTCACCAGTGTCTGCTGGGTCTCGGCCAGTCCGATCTCAGGTGAGATACCAGCGAAACGCATACTTGAGGCAGGGCTGGCGCCTGTACCACCTTCGGCACCACTGATAACAATCAGGTCGGCCTTAGCCTTAGCCACACCTGCGGCAATGGTGCCTACACCACTCTCGGCTACCAGTTTTACACTGACGGCAGCTGTGGGGTTGATATTCTTCAGGTCGAAGATGAGCTGTGCCAAATCTTCGATCGAGTAAATATCGTGATGGGGTGGGGGCGAGATGAGTGAGATGCCTGGAATGGCGTTACGTGTCTTAGCGATGATCTCGTTCACCTTGAAACCAGGCAGCTGACCACCCTCACCGGGCTTCGCTCCTTGGGCCACCTTGATTTGTATCTCCTCAGCATTCACCAGGTATTCGGCGGTCACACCGAAACGACCTGATGCAATCTGTTTCGTCTTACTTGATAGGCTCACACCGTCCACCTCCGTATGGTAGCGGGCATTATCCTCACCACCCTCACCAGTATTACTGCGTGTGCCGAGTTTGTTCATGGCCAGAGCCAGGGCCTCGTGGGCCTCGATGCTCAGGGCACCAAACGACATGGCACCCGTTACAAAGTGCTTCACGATCGACTCCACAGACTCCATCTCGTCAATAGGAGTAGGCTTGGCAGCCTTCTTGAAGCCAAAGAAGTCGCGGATAAAGATAGGTTTCTCACCACCGTCGACGATGGCAGCCCACTGCTTGAACTTCTCGTAGTTACCCTGACGTGTGGCCAGTTGTAGCTGAGCAATTGTCTCTGGGTTCCAGGCGTGTAGGATACCATCCTTACGCCAAGAGAACTGTCCCTGATTCTTCAGGAACTCTTGTTCGTTGGTCTGTTCGTGCAGACGGATGGCATCGCGAGCGATTTCCTTCAGACCGATACCTCCGATGGTGCTCACCTCTGTGCCGAAGTAGCGTCTCAGCAGTTCCTCGCTCAGTCCGATGCTCTCGAAGATCTTCGCACCACGATAGCTGCGGATGGTTGAGATTCCCATCTTCGACATGATCTTCTTCAGACCCTTATCCACAGCCTTGATATAGTTCTTCTCCGCTGTTGCATATTCCTCCTGAATCTTGTGATGCTTCACGAGGTTGTCGAGCACGGCGAACGTCATGTAAGGACAGATGGCGCTGGCACCATAGCCTAAAAGCAGTGCTGCGTGCATCACCTCGCGGATCTCTCCGCTTTCCACGATCAGTGCCGTCTGAACGCGCTTGCCTACACTGATCAGATAATGGTGCACAGCACTTACAGCTAACAGCGATGGGATGGCCGCATGCTTGTCGTCGATGTCGCGATCGCTCAGGATAATATAATTTACACCCTCGTCAACGCTCGCCTCGGCCTGGTGGCAGAGGTCATCCAAAGCCTGACGCAAACCCTCTTCACCTTTATCTATATCGAAAAGGATAGGGAGTTTCTTTGTGTTGAATCCCTTATAACGGATGTTACAAAGTATATCAAGTTGTGTGTTTGTCAGCACAGGCTGCGGCAGACGCACCATCTTACAGTTTGAGGCGTCTGGCGACAGGATGTTCGTGCCTACAGCTCCGATGTACTCTGTCAACGACATCACCAACTCTTCGCGGATGGGGTCGATGGCAGGGTTCGTCACCTGTGCGAACTGCTGACGGAAATAGTTGAACAGTATCTGAGGACGGTCGCTGATCACTGCCAATGGCGTGTCGTTACCCATAGCGGCAACAGGCTCTTGACCAGCTGTAGCCATTGGCACGACAGTTTTATCGATATCCTCCTGACCAAAGCCGAAGGCGATGAGTTTCTTTTCGTAGTCAGTGACACCGTTCTCTACGTGGCGACCGCTCTTCAGTTTCTCCAATTGCACACGGTTTTCGTTCAACCACTCGCGATAGGGATGAGCTTTGGCCAACTGTTCCTT
>Ga0310786_10010350_pt1 | contig 11730 bp, 9 predicted proteins | sample AusTroGonzalo_MG_FD_203881 | JGI IMG/M metagenome (GOLD analysis project Ga0310786, IMG submission 203881) | Bovine rumen microbial communities from tropical cattle in Woodstock, Queensland, Australia - Gonzalo_03 (v2) (version 2) | ecosystem: Host-associated > Mammals > Digestive system >... | reverse complement strand
GGTTGCCGTCGACGGCGACGAAGATCTTGCCTTCGGCGGTGGCGCGGTCGGCGCGGTGGGCGCTCTTGGCGATACCGGCCTTGCGGAGGATATCGACTGCGGCTTCAATGTCGCCGTTGGCTTCGATAAGGGCCTTCTTGCATTCGCCCATGCCTGCGTCGGTCTTGTCGCGCAGTTCCTTGACCATTTGCGGGGTGATGGCTGCCATGATTACTTCTCCTCGGGTTTCACATCGGATTTCTTGAGTTCGGAGAGGTCCTTGACCTCCTTGGCGGGCGCCTTGCGGCGCGGGGCGGCCTTCTTCTCGCCGTCGGCCGGAGCGGCATCCTTGCGGGGAGCGGCGGGGCGGCGGGACGGACGGCGTGCGGGACGCTCGTCGGTCTTGGCCTTGTCTTCGGCGCCCTTCTTCTCGGCACGTTCGGCGTCAGCCTTGGCCTTATCCTCGGCGACCTTGACCTTGTAGAGTCCGAGGGCGTCGTTGATGGCGGAGACGAAAGTATCCATGATGATCTTGATGGACTTCACGGCGTCGTCGTTGGCGGCGACCGGATAGGCGATGTCATCGGGATTGCCGTTGGTATCGACGACGGCGATGATCGGAATGCCGAGCTTCTTGGCTTCCTTCACGGCGGTCTCGTCGTGGCAGACGTCGATCACGACGACCACGTCGGGCAGGCGCTTCATGTCGGCGATGCCGTCGAGGTCACGATGCAGCTTGACGCCCTGGCGGGCCAGGCGGACGATCTCTTTCTTCTTCAGGTTGGAGTTCGCCTCGTCGTTGATGATGTCGTCGATCTCGCGCATCTTCTTGACGGACTTGCGGATCGTCTCGATGTTGGTGAGCGTGCCGCCCATCCAGCGCTCGGACATGTAGAACATTTCGGTCTCTTCCGCGGCGTTGCGGACGACCTGCTGCGCCTGGCGCTTCGTGCCGACGAAGAGGATGCGGGATCCCTTCATCACTTCACGCTGCAGGAAATTGCAGGCGTCGCCGATCTGGCGGATGGTTTTGGTGAGGTCGATGATCGAGATACCGTTCTTCGCCCCGTAGACGTAATCCTTCATCTTGGGGTTCCAGCGCTTCGTCTGATGCCCGAAATGGCACCCGGCTTCCAACAGGTCTTTGACAGAGATGGCCATTGTTCCATCCGCCTTTCTTTGTTCCGGCTCTTTTCCTCCGCGGTTGTTGTCGGTTGTCGCGGAGCAAGATACCTTCTTGTTCAGTTGTACGCATCCGCCCGCGGGTTGGTTTGATGCGGGAGGACCGGCATACGGTCGGCCCGGATGCGCTGTGAAAACGTGTCATATAATATACACCGGAAGATTCTTTTTGCAAGTTCGTTTCCGAAATTTTACAAAACATCATGTTTTTTTGAGGAACAGCCACCCCTTTCCTGCAAAAATAATCAGAAGGAACGGCGCCAGGCAGGACAAAAGCATCACCACCCGGACCGGATCGACAAAGGAAACAGGGAAGGGTCACGGATACCGTGCAGCGGGACCAAGTTACTTGACGTAATCCAAATACGTCTTTCCGTCGGCGTCAACTGCTTTCGGGTCCGCACCCGCATTCAGGAGAGCCTTGACTACGGCTTCGTTGCCGGATTCTGCGGCGTACATGAGCGCAGTCCGGTTCTTCGTTCCGCGCGAATCGGGACTTGCGCCAAGCTTGACAAGAGCCTGGATGACCTCGGGCGTGGTTTTCGTGCCGGATGCGGCGTAAAGCATGGGAGTAAGCTTCACGAGCGGATGCTTCACTTTCAGGTCGAGCGCGGACGGGCAGCCCTGGCAGTCCAGGATAAAAGCATCGAGATTCCGGTCTATCAGCTTGAAGATGAGCGGGATCTGCTTGTTGACCTTGATCTGGTTCGGGTTGGCGCCCAGCTTGATGGTCGCGGCGAAAGCGCGTTCACGTTCCAGCGAAAGTGCGGCAATCAGCCCCTGAGCGAGTAGCGGCGCCGTTTTGGCCTTGTGGGCGACGGCTTCCTTGTAAAGGCGTTCTATCTCGTCGGGACGATCCTGTTTTGCCGCTTCTTCGATAGTGGAGCAAACAGGAAGCGTCGCCCCGGCGGCGGTCAGGATGGACGCGATCTCGTCGAACTCCTTCATTTTCGCGTAAACGAGCGGGGTGCAGGTGGTATCGTCGGCACGGTTCGGGTCGGCTCCGGCGTCCAGGATAAGGCGCACGGCGGCAGGGCGTTCCAGCAGAACCGCACGGATCAGCGGAGTCTGCTTCTGCGGATTGTCGTCTCCGGGCAGCGGATCATCCACGTCGTCCATCATGCCCAGATGCTTTCGGATCTCGGAGGCATTGTTCGTGAGGACGGCCAGGTCGAAGGAAAGCTCCGACCTGCCGCTGAAGGCGGGCTTTCTGGCACGCTTCGCGTCAAGGGCTTTTTTCGCGGCCTCCGCCTCGCGTTCCGCCTTGTAGGCCAGGAGAAGCTTTACACCCTCGTCCCCTTTGTGCGTACGGATGTATTCGTCCAGGACCGGCGATTTGAACTCCACGCGTTTGTATTCCAGCAGGAGCTTCAGGATGTCGAGGCGGTCCTGTTCGCAGGCAATCTGCACGGGAGGCTTCCCCTCGAATCCGGGCAGATTGCAGTCCGCGCCGACATCCATCAGCATCTTAGCGAGGGCAAGCGAGTCGCGTTTCTGGGATGGGGAACGGAGCGACAGCATGCAGAGGTAGGCCAGCGGCGTGCAGGAACCCGTGATGGTCTGTTTGTAGTCGATCTTTCCTGTGGTGTGCTTCTGGAAGGTACGGAACTGTTTGTCGTCGAGCTGGTAGTTCACGATGCTGCCGTAATGGATCAGCAGATCGCAGTGCTCCAGCTTGAGCTCGGCAATGGCGTAGAACAGGACGGGCGTTTCGAAATAGTTCAGGCGTTCGTCCAGCATTCTGGGCGAGTGGGCATAATTGGAGAGAACGCGTTTCAGCAGGTCCGGCGTGCCGTGCCGGACCGCTCCGACGAGGTCGTTGTAGACAGGATCCCCGGACTCCCCAAACGGATAGACCGTCACGGTCCCCGCGGAAAGCCCGCCCGAAGTCACCATCCCGCCAAAGGCTCCCCCCCGGGTGATCAGCTGGGCGTGCGACGCGAAAGGCAGGACGGCAAACGCCGCAACAGCCAGAACGGAAACGATGCAGTCATGAAAACGCCGGATCATGGCAGGACTCCAGGGGGATGATTATATTTTAAGGAATAATATGATACAAAAGAGGCAAAAATCAAGTGCCGGAAACCATTTCTTTGAATAAAAAACAGGGTTTTATGCCGATGCCGGACGGCACGGGCTTGCAATTCGCCCGGAACCGTGTATATTAAAAGGTTACATGCATTTTATTCACAATCACATATCGACGAGGAAACTCAAATGGGAAAATACCCGCTGGAAACAATCCGGCACAGTGCGGCCCACGTGATGGCAGCTGCGGTGCAGGAACTCTACCCGAACGCCAAATTCGACATCGGTCCCGCGACCGAGGACGGCTTCTACTACGATTTCGATCTGGAAACGCGCCTGACCATTGACGACCTGGCGAAGATCGAAGAGAAAATGGAAGAGATCGCCAGGGCGCATCTTCAGTTCGAACGCAAGGTCATGACCCGCGAAGACGCCCATGCGTTCCTCGCCGGACGCGGCCAGAATTACAAGCTCGAACGCCTCGCTGACATCCCCGAGGGCAGCGAGATCACGTTCTACATCTGCGGCGACTTCACCGACCTCTGCCGCGGCCCGCACGTCGGCAACACCAATGAGATCGGCGCATTCAAGCTGCTCTCCATCGCCGGCTCCTACTATCGCGGCGACGAGAAGAACCCGATGCTCCAGCGCATCTACGGCACCGCGTTTGCGGACAAGAAAGAACTCAAGGCTTATCTGCAGCGCATCGAAGAAGCGAAGAAGCGCGACCACCGCCGTCTCGGCAAGGAACTCGACCTCTTCAGCATCTCCGAAATGGTCGGCCCCGGCCTCGTGCTCTGGCATCCGAAGGGAGCCTACATCCGCAACGTTATCGAGACCTTCTGGCGCAAGGAGCACCTGGCGCACGGATACGATCTGCTGTATACGCCGCACATCGGACGCAGCCAGCTCTGGGAAACCAGCGGACACCTCGGATTCTACAAGGAGAGCATGTACTCCCCGATGCAGATCGACGAGTTCGACTACTACGCAAAACCCATGAACTGCCCGTTCCACATCGAAATCTACAAGAGCCGCGTGCGCTCCTACCGCGAACTCCCCTGCCGCTGGGCCGAACTCGGCACCGTGTACCGTTACGAGAAGAGCGGCGTGCTCCACGGTCTGATGCGTGTCCGCGGATTCACGCAGGACGATGCGCACATCATCTGCACCCCGGAACAGATCGAGAGCGAGATCAAGGAAGTCCTCGAATTCTGCCTCTACATCTGGAAGACCTTCGGATTCCCGGAGATCAAGGCGTACCTCTCCACACGTCCCGCCAAGGCAGTCGGCGATCCCGCCCGCTGGGAACAGGCGCAGAAGTCGCTCGTGCAGGCCATCGAAGGCTGCGGTCTGGAATATGAAGTCGACGAAGGCGGCGGCGCGTTCTACGGCCCGAAGATCGACCTCAAGATCAAGGATGCGATCGGCCGCGAATGGCAGACCTCCACGATCCAGTTCGACTTCAACCTGCCGGAACGCTTCGGCATCACGTACGTCGGCGCCGACGGCGCCCTGCACCAGCCCTACATGGTCCACCGCGCGCTCTTCGGCTCGCTGGAACGCTTCTTCGGCATCCTGGTCGAGCACTACGCCGGCGCATTCCCGCTGTGGCTGGCTCCGACGCAGGTCTGCGTGATCCCGATCACCGAAAAGCAGCATGAATACGCGCAGAACGTGGCGGCCGCGCTCCGCAAGGCCGGATTTCAGGTGCTGTGCGACATCCGTTCCGAAAGCATGGGCGCGAAGATCAAGGACGCCCGCCTGCAGCGCATCCCGTTCATGGCGGTCATCGGCGAAAAGGAACAGACCGAAGGCACGATGGCGGTCCGCTCCCGCAGAGAAGACCAGCTCGGCGCCATGGATCTGGAAACTTTCATCAAAAAATTACAATCGGAGCTTGAAAACAAGCTTTGATGTGCTATAGTATAAGCTTGTGTGTTTCCGTCACGCCGGCGGAAACACGGAATATCATCTCACATGGAGGGCGTTTACCATCGCCAAGTTACTGAAAAGCAATGACCGTGCGTATTCCGACAAGTCCCTGCTCATCATCGGGGCTGACGGAGAACAGCTGGGCGTCATGAAACTCGCGGCCGCCTGTCAGGCGGCGCAGGCCGCACAGCTTGATCTCGTGCTCGTGTCGGAAAACAGCAACCCGCCCGTCTGCCGCATCATGGACTTCGGGAAGCTCCTGTATGAACAGAAGAAAAAGCTGAAGGAGCAGAAGAAGAACCAGCAGGCCCAGAAGGTGAAGGAGATCAAGTTCCGTCTTCACATCGACACGCACGACTACGAAGTCAAGCTCAACCATGCCAAGGAGTTCCTGGGCGAAGGAAACAAGTTGCGCGTGACGATCACTTTCAAGGGACGCGAGCTTTCGCACCCCGAAATGGGATTCGAGCTCGTGACCCGGATCACGGAAGATCTGGCGGAGGTCGCCGTCGTGGACGCGCCGGCGAAACTGCTTGGAAAGAACATCAACATGTCCTTCAATCCGAAGGGCTGATATAAAAACCGCCGGACATGGCCGATGGCGTCTGCCTGTCCGGACGAGACCAACCCCTAAACAAGGAGACGAAACGATGCCGAAAATGAAGACTCGCAAGAGCATTGCCAAGCGCGTGAAACGCACCGCCTCCGGCGGTTACAAGTTCACGAAGCCGGGCCGCCGCCACCTCATGACGAACAAGTCGGGGAAGAACAAGCGCCAGAAACGCAACGCCGGACTTCTGGACGCCGCCCATGCACAGAGAATCAAAAAGGCCCTGCCCTACGGCTGAGCTTGAAAAACAGGAGAAATCATCATGAGAGTTACTTGTGCTGTTTATTCGAGAAAACGCCGCAAACGCGTTCTTGAGCGTGCAAAAGGTTTCTACGGCGCCAGCTCCAAGCGTATCCGCACCGCATACGATGCCGTTGACAAGGCGAACGTCCATGCCTACGAAGGCCGCAAGCAGAAAAAGCGCCAGTACCGCCGTCTCTGGACGGTCCGTATCAATGCCGCCTGCCGCGCCCAGGGTATGACCTACAGCAAGTTCATCGACGGCCTCAAGAAGGCCAACATCGACCTGAACCGCAAAGTCCTCGCCGACCTCGCGGTCAAGGATCCCGCAGCATTTACGGCCCTGCTTGAAAAGGCAAAGGCCGCCTGCTGACGAACTTGACGGGACGCCCGCCGCGGCGGACGTCTCCCGGACAGACTATTCTGTAATTCGCGGGCTGCCGCCTCACGGCAGACCCGCGTTTTTCTTTTTCCCTAAAGGAGTTTCAACCATGTTGGAAGAACTGCTGCAACAGCTTCAGTCCATCACCGGCGAAGCGAAGACGGCTCTGGCCGCCGCCGCGACTCCGGCCGACATCGAAGCCGTCAAGAACCGCACGCTGGGGCGGAACGGCGCCATCACCGCCCTCAGCCCGATGATGGGCAAACTGCCCGCCGAAGACAAACGCGCGGCCGGAATGGCGTTCAACGAGGCGAAACAGAGCATCCAGGCCGCCCTGAACGAAGCCAACGCCCGCATCAATGCGAAAGCCGCGGAAGAAGCGCCCGCGGTCGACGTCACCCTCCCCGGCCGCATGTGGCCGCTCGGACGCAAGCACCCGATCAGCCAGACCATCGACGCCTGCTGCTCCATCTTCCGCCGCATGGGCTTCATTGCCGTCACGGGCCCCGAACTTGAGACCGTCTGGTACAACTTCGACGCCCTGAACGCGCCTGCGAACCATCCGTCCCGCGACCCGCAGGACACCTTCTACCTTCCCGACGGACGCCTGCTCCGCACCCAGACCTCGCCGGTCCAGATCCGCACCATGCTCGGATCCAAGCCCCCCGTTCGCATCGTCTCCCCGGGCCGCTGCTACCGCCGCGACACCCCGGACGCCACGCACGGCGTGCATTTCCACCAGCTGGAAGGACTCTATATCGACAAGGACGTCTCCCTGGCCGACCTCCGCAGCACCATCCTGAAGTTTGCGAAGGAATTCTTCGGCGCCGACGTCAATGTCCGCATGCGCCCCCACTTCTTCCCGTTCACGGAACCCAGCGTGGAATGCGACTTCAGCTGCGTGATGTGCGGCGGCAAGGGCTGCCGCGTCTGCAAGAATTCCGGCTGGATCGAAATCATGGGCGCGGGCATGGTCAATCCCGCCGTGCTCCGCAACGTCGGCTACAATCCGGACGAAGTCCAGGGCTTCGCCTTCGGGTTCGGGCTCGAGCGCCTGACCATGTTGAAGCACCGCATCAACGATCTGCGCATCTTCTCCGACAACGATCTGCGGTTCCTCAAACAATTCTGAGAAAGGATGCAGCCATGAAACTTTCCCTGAATACCCTGAAACGCTACATCGACATAACCATTTCCCCGGAAGAACTCGCCAACGCGCTCACGATGGCCGGACTTGAGGTCGAGGAGATCGAAACCATCGGCAAGATCCCGGACGGCGTGATCGTCGCCAAGATCATCTCCCGCCGCAAACACGAGAACTCCGACCATCTCTCCATCTGCGAAGTCTTCACAGGCTCGGAAACCCTCCAGATCGTCTGCGGCGCTCCGAACTGCGACGCCGGAAACATCGTCCCTCTGGCCACCATCGGCACCGTCTTCCAGGACGGCGACGGCACCTTCACGATCAAGAAGGGCAAGATCCGCGGCGTGGAATCGTTCGGCATGATGTGCTCCGCACGCGAGCTCGGCCTGAGCGAGGACCACAGCGGCCTCATGCTTCTCCCCGGCACGCTCGAAATCGGCAAGCCCCTCCAGGACTACACGACCACCGACACGGTCTACACGCTCGAGATCACGCCGAACCGCCCCGACTGGCTCTCCTACTGGGGCGTCGCGCGCGACATCGCCGCGCTCGTCGGCGGCACGCTGAGGTTCCCCGCACCGGAAAACGTCCCGGCCAATCTCGCCGGCGACTGGAGCAATCTGGTCACCGTGGAGGCCCCGGATCTCTGCCCTCTGTACACCGCGCGCGTCATCCGCAACGTGAAAGTCGGCGAAAGCCCGGCATGGCTGAAGGGCGCGCTCTCCGCCATCGGCATCCGTCCCATCAACAACATCGTGGACATCACGAACTTCGTGATGATGGAACTCGGCGAGCCGCTGCATGTGTTCGATATGCGGTTCCTGAAGAGCGAACGCCTCGTGATCCGCCGCGCGAAGGAAAATGAAAGCATCACCGCGCTCGACGGCAAGAAATACGACCTCACCACGAACGACCTGGTCATCGCCGACGCGGAAAAGCCCGTCGCAATCGCAGGCGTCATGGGCGGCGAATACTCCGGCGTGGTCAACGATACCACCGACGTCGTCCTGGAAAGCGCCTGGTTCGATCCGGCGTCCGTCCGCGCGACCTCCCGCCGCCTCGGCCTCTCCTCGGAAGCGTCCTACCGCTTCGAACGCGGCGCCGACCGCGCCATGATCGTCCCCGCCAGCATGCGCGCCGCCCAGCTCATCCGCGAGCTCGGCAGCGGCGACGTCGTGTCCCCGCTGGTCACGGTCGCCCAGCCCGAAAAGCCCGCGCGCGTCATCGACCTCAAGTACGACCGCGTGCGCAGTCTGCTCGGCATGGACGTCGGCAACCGCCGCATCGACGACATCCTGCATTCGCTCGGATTCACCACGGTCCGCCAGTCCGAGACCGGCGCTTCCTTCAACGTGCCCACCTGGCGCGACCTGGATGTGATGGGTCCCGCCGACCTCGCCGAGGAAGTCGCCCGCATCCACGGCCTCGACAAGCTCCCAGACGTCCCCATCAAGGCAACGCAGTCCGACATCTCCGGCGACGCCATCCTGAAGATCACGCATCTCCGCGAGCAGCTCGCCGACGTCGGTCTCTACGAGATCGTCAGCAACAGCATGATGAGCGAAGGCTCCGCCATCCGCGGCGGCGTCTTCGAGCCCGCCGACCTGATCCGCCCCAACAACCCGATCAGCCTCGACCTCGCCGTCATGCGCCCCTCGCTGCTCCCCTGCCTGCTGGACGCCGTCCGCTACAACATCGCGCGCAAGAACTACGACCTCGGCTTCTTCGAGATCGGACACGTCTTCTGCGCCAACCAGGCGAAATTCCCCGAGGAGCGCGACGAGGTCGGCATCGCCATCACCGGCTGCGCCCACCCCGAACGCTACTCCAAGGAACGCGGCCAGCAGCTCGATTTCTTCGACCTGAAGGGCATCCTGGAATCCATACTCTCCAGACGCCGCCTCGCCTCGTACACCTTCGTCCCCGCCACCGATCCCCGGTTCCTCCCGACCTGCTGCGCCGAGCTCATCATCGACGGCAAGAAGGCAGGCGTGCTCGGCCAGGCGACCGAAGAGCTCACCAAGGGCATGCGCCTCAACACGCCGCTCTTCATCGCGCTGATCCAGCTTGACGCCCTCTTCGCCGCCAGCAAGCGGTCCGAATACTACGTCCCCGTCTCCCAGTTCCCGAGCGTCTCCCGCGACGTCGCGTTCATCGCGCCCGCCAAGCTCCGCAACCAGGACGTGGTCGACTTCATCCGCAAGCTTCATCTGCCGCATCTCGAGTCCGTCGCGCTCTTCGACGTCTTCGAGGGCAAGGGCATCGGCGAAGGGAAGAAGAGCCTCGCCTACTCGCTCGTGTTCCGTTCCCCCGAACGCACGCTCACCGACGACGAGGTCAATGTCCTCTACGAAAAGGTCCGCAAGGAACTTGCCAACGGCCTGAAAGTCGAACTCCGCTGAGCAAAAACAGCTCACGTTTATCGAACGCACCATCCGCGGCGTCTGGGAATCCCCCCGGACGCCGTTTTTTGTCTTGGAAAACCACTGTCTCGAAAGACAGGTCATATACGACCTATATGACATATATCTTTCGTACCTTTGACTGGGCCTGTTCCGTCCCGTTTGAGGCGAGAACATATTTTGCCGTCAGCGCCTCGCGGTCGAGTAAAAGATGATGCCGAGCGTGAGCGAGGCTGCCACGGCTCGCGAATGCGAGCCCCCCGGACGCGAATGCGTACTTCCCGCCCGTTTCACCCCGAAGCGGGGAAATTCCTGAAAAAAACGAGGATTCCATCATCGTGGGAGCGTCCGGCAACGACGTGATCGCGGGCGGCATCGGGAACGACCGGATGCACGGCGGCGGTGGAAACGACGTGTTCACGTTCTGCGAGAACTGGGGAATCGATGAGGTCGAACAGCTTGCTTCCGGTTCGGTCACGCTGTGGTTCGCATCCGGCAGCCTCGAAAACTGGAACGCTGAAACGCTGACCTACACGGACGGAGAAAACAGCGTCAAGGTCTCCGGCGGCGCGGCGGACAAGATTACGCTCAAATTCGGCGAAAACAGCCCTGAAGACGCCGCTCAATTCGCTTCTCTCTCCGGCATCGGCGCGTTCGACGCCTTCACCTCGCAACTGGTCTTCGAGGAATCGGGCAAGGGCATGTTGGCAAGTCTGTAAGTTCAATATTGCTCAACAGTCCGAAACCGTGAATGGAAGGATGCTTATGCGCCCGGGGGGCGCTTTGCGCCTCGGTAGCCTCGCTTTTGCTCGCACCGCAAGCGGTGTTGAAGCAGTGTCCGGCTCCGCTCGGACACACGGAGTGTGATGAGACAGTCCGCTCAGCTTCACTTGCGGACACATGATGTGTGCTGACACAGTGTCCGGCTCGCGCGATCATCGACGCTGGACCGCGAAAGAATCAGACAAAAAATGTCAGAAATTACCAAAAACAGAGAAAAAAGTTTGCAAAAAAAGGCTTTACGGTGTATATTATTGTTATTTAGACACAAACATCACCTCAACACATTTTCCCTTTTTTTGAACAGGAGCTTCTCCCCCATGAAAAACAGTTTGTTCGATCTCGAAGACCGCGTCATCGTCGTAACCGGAGCCGCAGGCGTGCTCGCCGGCGGGACCGCCCGTTATCTGCTGGAACAAGGCGCGAAAGTCGTGATGCTGGACCTGAAGCAGGAAGTCGTCGACCAGGTCGTCACCGAAGCCAAGGCCATCTCCCCGAAGGTGTCCGGCTACGCGTGCAACGTGCTCGACCGCGCGATGATCGAATCCGTCTATGAGAAAGTCATGGCGGAACACGGTCGCGTGGACGCACTGGTGAACGGCGCGGGCGGCAACATGGCGGGCGCGATGGTCAATCCCGACCAGACCATATTCGATCTCCAGTTCGACCAGTATGAGAAGGTCCTCGACCTGAACCTGAAGGGCACGCTCCTGCCGACGATCGTGTTCGTGAAAGCCATGGTCGCCCAGAAGAAAGGCGCGATCGTGAACTTCTCCAGCATGGCTGCGAAACAGGCCATTTCCCGCGGCATCGGCTACTCGAACGCCAAGGGCGCGATCGACAACCTGACCCGCTGGCTCGCCATGGAGTTCGGCATGAAGTTCGGCGAAGGCATCCGCGTGAACGCCATCGCCCCCGGATTCTTCCTCGGCAAACAGAACCGCGCGCTGCTCGTGAACGAGGACGGCTCCTACACGGCCCGCGGCAAGCAGGTCGTCGCGAAGACCCCGATGGGCCGTTTCGGCGACCAGAGCGAAGTCTACGGCTG
>Ga0310786_10010348_pt1 | contig 11731 bp, 6 predicted proteins | sample AusTroGonzalo_MG_FD_203881 | JGI IMG/M metagenome (GOLD analysis project Ga0310786, IMG submission 203881) | Bovine rumen microbial communities from tropical cattle in Woodstock, Queensland, Australia - Gonzalo_03 (v2) (version 2) | ecosystem: Host-associated > Mammals > Digestive system >... | reverse complement strand
GATATAGTGTCATTATGAATTGGTTTTACTTCTCCAGAATCTGTGGAATCTTCTGCCATTGCTTGTCCTGCATATAGGTGCTGCGGCAACCCTTGGGGACATAGAACTTACAGGCACCGAGGACGACATCCTTGAACGATGAACGTGAGAGCGTCGGCGGTGTGGGGGAGTTGAGGGTGACCTCGCGGAGAGACGCACACTTGGCGAAGGCTCCTCCTGCAATAGACTTGAGGCTGACGGAGAGGTCGGCCGAGGTCAGGGCGCTGCACTCACGGAAGGCATCGCTACCAAGCTCTTTGACAGCTGGCGGGATGACGATGCTCTGTAGCTGTGCACACTTTTTGAAGGCTGAACTGCCAATGGACTGCAGCGTGACAGGCAGGGCGATATTTGTCAGGGCGACACACTCCTCAAACGCCTCAGAGCCAATCTTCTTGACAGAGACGGGGAGGGTGATGGAGCGCAGGCTATGGCAATAGCGGAAGACATCGCTCTCAATCTCCTCGATGAAGCCCTCTATGCGGACACTGTCGAGCGATGTGCAATTCTCGAACGTGTCATTGCCTATAGACTTCACCTTATTGGGGATGACGATGAACTTCAGCGACGCACATTTCTCGAAAGCATGGTCGCCGATCTTCGTCAGCGACAGGGGAAGGTCAATGCTGGTGAGGCTCTTGCAGTCGTCGAAGGCATGGCTGCCTATAGTCTTCAGTTGTCCGGGGATGGTGACCGAGTTCAGGCTGCTACAGCCCAGGAACGTGTCGCTGCTCAGCTCCGAGAGGTCACCCTGGAGGCTGGCGTTGTTAAGGCTAAGACAGTTTTTGAAGACGCCACTACCCATTTTCTTTAGGTTGCCGATGTCAATACTTCTGAGGCTGGAACATTTCTCGAAAGCGTTGGAACCGAGTTTTATGACGTTGTTCAGTTCGACGGAGGCGAGGCTGGTGCAGTCCTCGAAGGCAGAGTTGCCTATCTCGTTCAGATTCTCGGGAAGGCTGATGCTCTGCAGGCTCTTACACGCTCTGAACGCGTTGTTCCCTAACGACATGACAGACTCGGGGATGGTCACCTGTGAGAGCGCCTGACAATTCTGGAACGTGTTGCTCTGAATGGCTTTGATGTTGCCGTTGATGGTGACTGTTGTCAGGACTTTACAACCGTTAAAAGCAGAACCGCCCAGCTCTGTCAGCGATTCGGGCAACTCGACAGCGGTCAGGCTCTGACAGTTCTCGAAAGCCGAGCTTCCGACGACGGTGAGCACCGACGGAAGGTTTATGGTACGCAGGCTGATGCAGTCCTTGAAGGCGGCATTGTCAATGGTGATGACACCGTCGGGGATGGTTACTTCCGCCAACTCCTGACAGCCGGCGAAACAGTTCTTGCCGATATTGATGAGCGTGGCAGGCAGGACGACCTTTGTCAGACTCTTGGCGCCAGAGAAGAGCATAGAGGGCAGGGTGTTGGTCTCGGTCTTCATGCCGGCTTTACCCTCGACAATCCGAGCCTCGCTCAGGTCCAGACTGGTAACCAGACATTCTCCCTCGACCTTCTTGTTGGTCTTCGTGCGGTTGACAATCTGTTGCAGCAGCTTCAGGTCGGTACCGTTCAGCGGGCCGCTGACTTTCAGTTCAGCCACTTTGAACCGTATCGTGTCGGGGAGTTGCGCAGCCAAGGTTCCTACGCTGTCGGTCGTAACGTTCATCCGTTGGGCGGTAGCGCTGTCAATGACTAATATGCTCTGAACAATAAGCAAGGCCATCAGGCCTGTCAGTCGGTTGATTGTCGAAAAAGTCTTTTTCATATCTATATGACTAAAAATATGACTTGTTGTTAATGATTGTCCTTCATGTTGCTCAGCAGGCTGTCTGCTTTGGGCTGCGTTTCGTGCGATGGTATGAACGGTATTCGTCGAGCTCTATCTCTATTTCAGGTTCAATGAGAGCGCCCTCGTGGGGCAGTTGCCACTTCATGTATTTGATGTTCAGTCCGCGGGCAATCCACATTGACTCGTAATAAGTCTGAATGGTCCTCGGGAAGAGCAGCTCCGGCGTCGTGTCGTTCTCTCCGTATAGGTCCTCGGTCCTAACGAGCACAGGCAGGTGGTTGTGCTCTGCCACATAGGTAGTGTAGGTGAACAGGAAGTTGGAGTCGGTCTTCAGGTGCACAATGCCGTTGTCGACAAGGAAACGACGGTAGCGCTCCAGGAAGAATGTCGACGTCAGTCGTTTACGCGGGTTCTTCATCTGCGGGTCGCTAAACGTCAGCCACAGCTCCTGAACCTCGTCCTCGCCGAAGAAACGGTCGATGATCTCGATGTTCGTACGCAGGAACGCCACGTTCGTCAGCCCCTGGCGTAGCGCCTCGGTGGCTCCCGTCCACATCCTTGCGCCCTTGATGTCTACGCCGATGAAGTTCACGTCCGGACAGAGCTTGGCCAGCTCAACCGTGTACTCCCCCTTGCCGCATCCCAGCTCAAGGACGATAGGGTTGTCGTTATGAAAGTACTGTTCGCGCCAATGTCCCTGCATCTCGAACGGCACGTCGGCAACCACCGAGAAAGGATACTGGAACACGTTCTCGTATCGTTCCATATCGGCAAATTTGGCTAATTTTCCTTTTCCCATAGTGACTGCAAAGGTAAGGATAAAATCCGACATGGCAAAATAATACGCAAAAAAACTCCCGCCGGAGGAAGTTCCGACGGGAGACGTAGTAGTCTGTTTTTATGGGTGTATTTCCCTTAGAGGATAGTCTTTACAGCCTCAAGCATACCCATTTGCTGGATGAGGTCAAGATACTGCTTCACCAGAGCGTTGAGGCCCTGAATCTTGTTGAGGTCCTCCTGCCAGATGAACTCAGCGCCAAGGACGCCGTCAGTAACCTTCTGCGTGTCGCCGGTAGCCCACAGCTCTTTCAGCAGATCCATGATCTTCTGGTCGTCGTTGGGAACAATCTCAACACCGTCGGCGCGCTTGCCACCCTTGTAGTAGGTGATGATAGCAGCGAGACCGAACACGAGACCCTTAGGCAGCTCGCCCTTGCGCTCCAGGAAGGTCTTCACGCCGGGCAGGTCGCGAGCCTGGAACTTCGGGAAGGAGTTGAGCATGATGCTCGTCACCTGGTGGTCGACGAAGGGGTTGTCGAAGCGCTCCAGGACGTCGCCGGCAAACTTCTCCAGCTCGTCCATCGGCAGGTCGAGCGTCTGCATGAGCTCCTCGAACTGTACCTTGTGGATGTACTTGCCGATGACCTCATGGTTGCAGGCATCGCGGACGATGTTCACGCCGCTGAGGAATGCCACGGGCGACAGCACAGTGTGCGGGCCGTTGAGCAGGGTAACCTTACGCTTGTGATAGGGCTCCTCTGAAGGAACAAACAGCACGTGCAGACCGGCCTTATCGGCGGGGAACTCCAGAGCCACCTCCTTCGGGGCCTCGATGACCCAGAGGTGGAAGTTCTCGGCCTGAACGACGAGGTTGTCGCGGTAGCAGATCTTCTCCTGAATCTGCTTGATCTCGTTGCGGGGGAAGCCGGGGACGATACGGTCGACGAGGGTGGCATAGACGCCGCAGGCCTCTTCGAACCACTTCTTGAAGTCGTCGCCGAGCTGCCACAGCTCAATGTACTTGTAGATGCAATCCTTCAGCACGTGGCCGTTGAGGAAGATCAGCTCGCAAGGGAAGATGATGAGACCTTTTTTGGGGTCGCCGTTGAAGGTCTGGTAGCGACGGTACAGCAACTGTACGAGCTTACCGGGATAGCTGCTTGCAGGAGCATCCTCGAGCTTACAGGAGGGATCGAAGGCGATACCGGCCTCGGTGGTGTTCGAGATGACGAAACGGATCTCCGGCTGGTCGGCCAAAGCCATGAAGGCAGCGTTCTGAGTGTAAGGGTTCAGGGCGCGGCTGATGACATCGATACGCTCCAGCGTGTTCACGGCCTTACCGTTCTCACGTCCTTGGAGGTTGACGTGGTACAGGCAGTCCTGACCGTTGAGCCAGTCGACCATACCGCGCTCAATGGGCTGTACGACGACGACGGAGCCGTTGAAGTCGGTTTTCTGGTCCATGTTCCAGATAATCCAATCAACGAATGCGCGGAGGAAGTTTCCTTCTCCAAACTGGATGACCTTCTCGGGCATCACGCTCTTAGGAGCAAATTGTTTGTTTAGTGGTTTCATTGTTTTGTACGTTTGTTTTAGATGTTTTTCGTTTTTACGCCGACAAAAGTACGACATATTTTCGATACTGCCAAGCGAAAAAGCGAAATAAAAACGTTAACGTTTGCGAAAGAGTTCGCCCAGACGGCCGAAGTCTTTCTTCATGATGAGGCCTATGCCCTGGGTGTTCAGACTGGAACGTGTGAAATAGCGGTCGTTCGTCTGGTTATAGACCTTCAGGGCGAGGTTACCATTGGGGTAGAGCAGGTAGCGGATGTCGAAGTCGCCGATGAACGACTGTGTGGCCTGGGTGGCGTTGTCGCGGTAGCCGAACTGTCCGTTGATGAGGAGGCGGTTGTTCAGCATTCGCCCGTTGACGATACCCTCGTACTCAGCGTTGTTCCATCCCTCAGTACCCGTGGAGATGTTGGCACCGAAGTTCCAGTCATCGTTCTTGATGACCGACGACAGCACATTGTTCAGCTGGCTTGACAACGTACCGGAGAGCAGGGACTGCATAGCCAGCGATGTCTGGTCCTGTGACGACTGCTCGTTGTTCTGACCCTGCTGGTAGAAACGTCCTATGGTGAGCAAGTACAGAACCTGTTGGTTCATCTCCTGTTCGCCGTTGATGACAGAGCGCACCATCTGCTGTTCGTCGGCGTTGACGGTGGGCATGTCGAGGTCGAAGTCCACGCGTGGAGAGTTCGGCTGGCCAGTGATGTTCATCAGGCAGTTGACGCGGATGGTGTTCTGCGAGAACGAGTTGCCTATGCTGAGGTCTGAGAGCGACACGCCCTGGACAGGATAGGCTGCCTGCAACTGTAGTGCTGCATCATAAGGGTCGCCACCGAAGATGATGGTGCCTCCGGGGTTGAAGGTGAAGTTCTTCTTGATGATGTTCTGGATGGTGATGCCGTAGGTGCCATGGTCCACGGTGTAGGTGCCAAACATCTGGAACGCCCCTTTATTATAATAGGTAGCACGCAGCACACCCGATCCGTTGAGGGTGATGAAGTCGCCTGTCGTGGCATCCATCAGCAGGCGAAGCGTGGCTTCCGGGCTGGCGTGGATGTTCAGGTTCAGATAGAGGTCCGATGACGACACTACGGGCTGGAGGGCCTTCTGCTTCGTTTCCGTGCTGTCTTCGTCGGCTGTAGCAGAACGCCAGGTGATGAACTCCTGGTTGGAGAGAGCATCGGGCGATGCAACGTTATAGGTGAAGGTCGAGCCGTTCAGCGGCGTTATGTCACAGTCGATGGTCACACGTCCTGGACGTCCCTGTAGGGTAACGTCGCCGGCGGCCATGACAGTACCATAGAACGTCTCGTCGCCGAAGCTCTTGATGTCGTAAGCCTGCAGCAGGTCGGTGTGTACGGCGAGATCGAACGTGAGGTTAGTCAGGTGCCGGTGGTGTATGCCTCCGCTAAGCAATCCTACATTGTTGTATTTGTCGTAGATGGGAATGTCGTTAAGCAGGATGTCGTCGGTAACCAGTTTCACCGTGTCGTGCCGTAGCGTGTAAGTCGTGCCGAGCGGAGTGACCGTAGCTTCTCCGTCGACAACCAACTGGCCGATGAGCTGCATACTCGACAGAGGACCCTGTAGCCGGACGTCGCCATAGGCATGACCGCCGACATTACTTAAGAAGGATTTCGTAAACGAATGCAGGAAGTCGATGTGCGTGCCATGAGCACTGATGCCAAGGTCTATGTGACTACGTTCTGGTGAAACGTAACCACGGATAATCGTCTGGGCATCGTCACCGTCGTCAGCAATGGCGTCAATGTCAATCTGCTTTAACTGGTGGTTCCAGTCAACGGCCGCATTGAGTGTACCCATGCGCCCCTTCTCGAATGTGAAGTGGTCGACTGTCAGGTCGGCGTGCATCTCTGGATTATTATAGGCAGAAGCGATGACGGCTCGTCCTGTCGCTTTGCCGGTAAAATCAACAGCATGGAAGTTCACCAGATCGAGGATGTATGCGACTTCCATTTTGTTGAGATCAACCATGAGTGCATCGTCGGCGTCTTTGGATGCCCGGCCGTTGATGATGATGTGCTGGTCGCCGTTCTTTACGGTAAAGTTGTTAACGTCAAGTCCTGTTGAGTTGTAAACCATGTCGGATGCGTCAATATGCCACAGTTCGCCATCGAGATAGATAGACGACGGGGTGATTGAAACATACGCCTCTGCCTCGTTGCGCAGGTTACGGTAGAGCTGGGCTACGGCATCGAGACGTCCTTTCATCGGCTTCTCCACGCGGTTGTTGTCCCAGGTCAGGGCAGTCTTTAGCTTGTTGTCTGCTGCGTTGGCCTGAAGCATGAGCGACATGGGGTGTCCGCGGTCGTCAATCCTTGTAAGCGCGACATTGGCAAACATGGTGTCGTTGGGCGTGCTGATGTTGAGGTAGCAGTCCTTGTAGTCAACGTCCTTGTACACGAAGTTTGGCACGGTGGCCTCAACGTTGAGTTGCTTGTTTCCGTCATTGACAGTTGCCGTCAACTCGAGTGGCTCCATCAGGCGAAGATCGATGCCGGTCAGCTTCTCCAGCCAGTCCGTCTCGGCTACAGTCAGATGGAGTGAGAAGTTGTTGCGCGTGCTGTTGGTCAGACGTGGCAGACCGGGCAGGGTGGGGAGTTTCGAACCAACAATGTTTGCCGTGCTCTGTGCCAGTGTAGCCAAATCGAACTGGCCTTTCAGCGTGGCATGTGCCATGTCACTATACAGTCTGACCATGTGAAATCCTTCCTTGTAGTCTGATTCTATGCGGAGGAAACCAAGTTGGAAGTCTTTCTCTGGCAATTGGAGATTCGACAGGCTCAGACTTCCTGTGAAATCATTCAGGGAAGTGGCATTGACGTCAGCCTCCAAGCGCGTGCGCAGGCGTTCGTCATTGATTGTCATCCATCCTACAAGATGGTCGTCGCTGTATTGGCCGTCAAGATGAATCTCCTGATAGTCGTGTCCGTCGAGCGTGATTGTTGGTATGTTGCCCGAGGCCATGAGGCTTACTATCTTGCTCCCGTTCAGTTTCCCTGCTACGGTAAGATCGGCAACAAATGTCCCCAGTCGGCTATTGTCCAGTATCTGTCCTAAAGCGATACCCTCTGTTTTCAGATGGCCGTTGAAAACCCGGTTTTCTGTCCATTGTCCCTCCAGCGCCAATCCGCCGACATCCGTCTTCAGCTCGCCATTAGCCGTCAGTGTCCCGTCGTCATCCTGGCCTACGTCTCCTGTCCACGATACATTGCCCAGTCGAAGAACCTCTTCTGGTAGCGTGGTGATGTTTTTCCCGATAAAATCAAGCGTTTCGTGTGCGATTGCCAGTTGGCTGATGTGCGCTACCCATTCCGGCTGTTGGTTGGCATCACGTCTGAAGAATCCATTCGCCAGTAGTTTTATGTCGTCAGTTGGGGACGTCAGACTAAACTGCGGAACCCTTATGCTATGCAGGGTGCCATCAAACTGCGTATTCAGTGATATCTGCTTGTCGTAATTCTTTAGTTGACCGAAGAAAGGTGCTAATTCTGAAAGTGTTATGGATGAATTTGACAGCACGCCCTTATATTGTAACGTCTCCTTTAGTCGTTCACGCTGATAAGTGGCTGTGATACTATCGGAATAGAATTTTGTCAATGGTAATTGCAGGTCAAAATCGCGCAGTGATGCTGTCGTTTCATTGGCTACCAGATGGAATGCCAGACGTTGAACGGACATTCCGGATTGCTCATTGAAAGCCAAGCGTTTTACCTTGATGTTGAGAGAGTCGTCGGTTAGGGCTTTCAGGTTGATATGCGTACTGATATCCTGTATATGGAGATGCGAGGGGTTGAAACGGCCTGGCGTCGGGGCTACATCCCACTGGTCGTAGCTGATGCTGGAGTGGCGCATGATAAACGAATTGATACGCAGGTCAAGAGGCGTGTGCTTCGTCGTGTCTTTCGAGGCCAGCGAGTCGAGGACAAATTGGTAGTTGGGGGCCGACAGGGAGTCTGTTTTATAGAAGGCGGCGCGTACACCGAAGATTTGTGCCGATGAAATGGCTATTTTCCCACTGGCCAGCGGTGCCAGCTCCATTTTTGCCGACAGTCGGTTGGCGCGTAGCATCTCCTTCTGCTGCTGGTCATAGATGAGGATGTCGTCGATGATGATGCGATTGAGGAGTCCAAGGTTCACCTGGCCGACGCTGACCTTCGTGCCGAGTTTCTGTTCCAGGGCACTTGCAATGGCGTTGCCCATGAAACGTTGTACTGCGGGAACCTCTATGCCTATCATGATAAAGACGTACAGCCCCATGAGAGTCCATACCGTCCAGTTGATGATAAGCTTTATTTTTTTCACTCAGTTGTCAGTTCGAGATAGCAAATATTTTCTACCATTATCTTTGATGTTGCAAAATTACTACAAATTATTGTGATATGCACATTTTTCGTTGCAAATTTCGACCGTAATCCATATTTTTTTATTATTTTTGCACGCGATTAACGCGCATTTTAATTAATCATTTATATAAATGGCAAATGTTATTAAGTTAAGTAAAGGCTTGGACATTCATCTTCAAGGTAAGGCCGAGGAGAAGCTCATCCAGTTGAAGTCGAACGGCCAGTATGCGCTGGTACCCGATGATTTCGAGGGTGTGACTCCGAAGGTTGTTGTCAAGGAAGGTGACAAGGTCAAAGCCGGGGATGCTCTTTTTATCAACAAGCAGTATCCTGAAGTGAAGTTTGCCTCGCCCGTTAGCGGAACAGTCCGTGAGGTGGTGCGTGGTGAGCGTCGTAAAGTGCTCTGTGTCAGAGTCGATGCCGATAGCCAGCAGGAGTTCACGGACTTCGGCAAGAAGGATGTCCAGACGATGACGGGTGAGCAAGTCATTAACGCACTGTTGGAAGCAGGCCTGTTTGGTTACATCAACCAGTTGCCTTATGCTGTGTCGACGAATCCGAGTGTGCAGCCTAAGGCAATTTTTGTATCTGCCCTGCGCGACAAGCCGTTGGCTGCCGACTTCGAGTACGAGGTAAGGGGACAGGAGCTGGAGTTCCAGGCTGGTCTCACCGCCCTCTCGAAGATTGCCAAGACCTATCTCGGTATTGGTGTCGGCTCAAAGCTTGAGGATATGAAGGGCGTTGAGGTGACGGTCTTCGACGGAAAGTGCCCTGCCGGTAATGTCGGTGTTCAGGTAAATCATCTCAACCCGGTCAACAAGGGTGAGGTGGTCTGGACCATTGGCGATCCGACCGTTGTCCTTTTCATCGGCCGACTGTTCAACACCGGCAAGGTGAACCTGACCCGTATGGTCGCTCTCTGCGGAAGCGAGGTTAAGGTACCAGCCTATGTCGATATGCTTGTTGGTCAGGACCTCGCCACGCTTCTTTCGAACAGTTATGATGCTTCGAAGAGTGTGCGCATCATCAACGGCAACGTGCTGACCGGCCGTCCTACGACGAAGGAAGGCTTCCTGGGTGCCCATACCAGTGAGATCACCGTTATCCCCGAGGGCAATGATGCTGACGAGATGCTGGGTTGGATTCTTCCCCGTTTCAAGCAGTTCTCCGTGAACCGCAGCTATTTCTCTTGGCTCTGTGGCAAGAAGGACTATGCGCTTGACGCTCGTGTGAAGGGCGGTGAGCGCCACATGATTATGAGTGGTGAGTACGACAAGGTGCTGCCTATGGATATCTATGGCGAATACCTCATCAAGGCTATCATCGCCGGCGATATAGACCGTCAGGAGGCGCTGGGCATCTACGAGGTATCGCCCGAGGACTTTGCTCTGGCAGAATTCGTGGACTCATCGAAACTGGAATTGCAGCGCATCGTGCGTGAAGGACTTAATATACTTAGGAAAGAAAACGCATAAGATGAACGACTACGAATTATACGAATTAAACGAATTCCAAGGCGCAGCCAATTAGTGCAATTCGCGAAATTCGTAGTATAAAATAAGAAGAATATGAGTTTTTTAAGGAATTATTTAAATAAGATTAAGCCGAACTTCGAAGAGGGTGGCAAGTTGCATGCCTTCCGCTCGGTGTTCGACGGCTTTGAGACCTTCCTTTACGTGCCCAACGACACCGCGAAGGCTGGAGGCGTGAATATCCACGACGCAATAGACTCAAAGCGCATCATGAGTATGGTGGTCATCGCCCTGATGCCAGCCATGCTGTTTGGTATGTACAATATCGGCTATCAGAACTATCTCTATGCTGGAACGCTGGAAACAGCTTCGTTCTGCGAGATATTCCTGTATGGCTTCCTTGCTGTTCTCCCAAAGATCCTCGTCTCCTACATTGTTGGTCTGGGCATTGAGTTTGCCTGGGCACAATGGAAGGGCGAGGAGATTCAGGAGGGTTACCTTGTCTCGGGTATCATCATTCCGTTGATTATCCCCATTGGTTGCCCGCTGTGGATGCTGGCTCTGGCCTGCGCCTTCTCGGTCATCTTCTGTAAGGAGATCTTTGGCGGCACGGGTATGAACATCTTCAATCCCGCCATCGCTGCCCGTATGTTCCTGTTCTTCGCCTATCCTTCAAAGATGACAGGCGACACCGTATGGGTAGCTCAGGACAGTATCTTCGGACTGGGTAATACGCTGCCCGACGGCTTCACGGCTGCCACACCGCTTGGCCAGATGGCACAGGGCATCAACCCCGATGCCTCTATCTGTGACATGATTTGCGGCTTCATCCCGGGTTCTATCGGTGAGACATCAATCATCGCTATCGCCATTGGTGCTGTCATCCTGCTGTGGACGGGCATCGCCTCCTGGCGCACGATGCTCAGCGTCTTCGTCGGTGGTGCCGTGCTGGCATTCATCTTCCAGACGACGGGTTCTTCTATGGAGTGGTGGCATCACTTTGTGATGGGTGGCTTCGCCTTCGGTGCCGTGTTCATGGCTACCGACCCAGTGACCTCTTGTCGCACGAGGACTGGTCAGTATATCTACGGCTTCATTATCGGCGCGATGGCCATTATTATCCGTGTGATGAACGCCGGCTATCCCGAGGGAATGATGCTTGCCATCTTCTTTGGTAATATGATTGCTCCGACCATCGACCACTTCGTTGTGGAGCGTAATATTTCGAAACGCCAGAAGAGAATGAAGAAATAACGACTACGAATTATACGAATTAAACGGATTCCAAGGCGCAGCCAATTAGTATAACTCGTGAAATTCGTGGTAGAAAAAAGAAAAGATTATGGCAAAGTTAAATACAAATAGTAATTCGTACATTATAATATATAGTGCGATACTCGTGGTCATCGTGGCCTTCCTGCTGGCGTTCGTCTATCAGGCACTGAAGCCCATGCAGGATGCTAACGTGGCCCTTGACGTGAAGAAGCAGATCCTCTATTCGCTGAACATCCGCGGCTTGGACGGCCAGGAGGCCGAGGCCAAGTATGCCGAGGTGGTGAAGGAAGAGAAGGATGTTGAAGGCCAAAAGGTCTATGCGTGTGAAGTCGATGGCGAGCAGATTCTCGTGGCCAGTCTTAAAGGTATGGGCCTTTGGGGTGGTATCAGCGGTTACATGGCCATCAAGGGCGATGGTACCGTCTATGGTGCCTACT
>Ga0310786_10010347_pt1 | contig 11731 bp, 5 predicted proteins | sample AusTroGonzalo_MG_FD_203881 | JGI IMG/M metagenome (GOLD analysis project Ga0310786, IMG submission 203881) | Bovine rumen microbial communities from tropical cattle in Woodstock, Queensland, Australia - Gonzalo_03 (v2) (version 2) | ecosystem: Host-associated > Mammals > Digestive system >... | reverse complement strand
CCACACCTGCGTGGTCTTCTCGGCGGGCTTCTTCGTCACCTCCTTGATGATCTTGCGCTGGTTGTTGATAATGCGCTCCATGAGCTGGGTGTCGGCCGTCTCGCTCATGGCTTCGTCGCCGTCGCCACGCATGCCGATGGTCACGATGTCCTCGGTGCCCTTCATGCGCTCGATGCCTTCGCGGAAGAACTGGTCGAGCTTCTGCTGGTTGGTCTGGTAGTTCCAGGTGCCCCACTCGTTGCGGTGGCGGGCATACTCCTGATGGTTGCGGGCCATGGGCTCGTGGTGCGAGGTACCCATGATGACGCCCATGCGGTCGGCGGTCTTGCCGTTCTCGGGATCGTCGGCATAGAAGGCCCATCCCCACATGGCAGGCCAGAGGAAGTTGCCCTTCAGACGGAGAATCAGTTCGAAGACCTTCTCGTAGAAGTGATGGTCGCCATAGTTGGTGCCAAAGGTGTTCTTCACCCACGTGGTGAGGCAGGGAGCCTCGTCGTTGAGGAAGATGCCTCGGAACTCCACAGCGGGTTCGCCGTCGGTATATACTCCTTTCTTAATATATGCATGCGGATGTGAAGCCACGGGGGCGTCGGCCCACCAGTACCAGGGCGACACGCCCAGCTGACGGCTCAGCTCATAGATGCCGTAGATGGTGCCGCGGCGATCGCTGCCGGCGATGACGAGCCGATCATCGGCTACGGTGATGATGAACTTCTCGCGGCGGCCTTTCAGGTCGGGCAGCAGGCCCTGCTTCACCAAGCGGTCGATGTCGGCATTCTTACCCACGGTTCCCACGAGCACGGCGACTTCGTGGCCGATGGTTTTCTGCATGTCGGTCTTCAGGTTTCCGATGGCAATCTTCACGCCGTCGAAATCCTGCTCACTATAGCTAATGGTGCCGGCAGACAACTCTATGCCGTCGGCCACAGGCTCGAAGGATACAAAAGGTTCAGCGGCCTGCGCCACCAAAGCGCAGAGGGCGAACAAGAAGCCCACCCAAGCCCTCCCCAAGGGAGGGATGTTTATTGTAACTCTTTTCATCTAATGGTAAAAAAGCCCCTCCCTTGGGGAGGGGTTGGGGTAGGTTTTATTTCTTAAACAGATGGGGGATGAACTCATGGAGTCCGCGACGCCAGGTGAGGAACTCGTGGGCAGTGCCTGCCGACTCACTGGAATCGACCTTGATGCCGAGGTCGCGAAGCTGACGGACGATGTCGCCGCTCTTGATGAAGTCCTCTTCACCCCAGTTCATGTACATGTAGTGAATCTTCTTGTTGAACTCGTCGGCATTGGTAAAGACGCCGTTGTAGGCCGTCTTCACGTCGAGGCCGAAGATGGCGCCGCTGAAGGTGCCGAGCCATGCGAACTTGTCCATGTTGTTGAACACGATGTCGAAGGTCTGGTGTCCGCCCCACGAGAGTCCGGCCATAGCACGGTTGTCGCGGTCGGTCTTCGTGCGGAAGTTAGCGTCGATGTAGGGGATGAGGTCGTTGAGCAGGACGGGATAGAACGAAGCACCGTAGTCAGCCATGCTCTGACCACGACCCATGCCAGCCTTGATGTCACCGCTCTCCATCACCACAATCATCGGCACAGCCTCGCCCTTGGCAATGGCGTTGTCCATGATGTGCTGCATCTTTCCCTGGATGGTCCAGCTGGTCTCACCCTCGCCCATGCCATGCTGCAGATAGAGCACGGGATAGCGCTTCTTGAAGCCCTGTTTCTGGTCGTACTCGGCAGGGGTATAGACCATGGCGTGGCGCCACTTGTTCTGCTCGTTGCTCCAGTAGAAGATGCTGCGCACGCTGCCAGCGGGCACGCCCTGCTGCGGACGGTAGTAGTCGCCCTCAGGGCCTTCAGGAACCTCCAGACCGCCAGCCTCACGGTTCGTACCGAAGAAGGTCTCCGAGGCAGGATCAACGAAGTTCACGCCGTCGATGTTCATGAAGTAATAGTGGAAGCCTACGGGCAGCGGATCGGTAACGGCCATGAAGACACCATCGCCCTGAGGCTGCATCTCGTACTGTTTGCTGCAGATATCCACAATCACTTTCTTGGCCTGAGGCGCCTGGATACGGAAGTAGGCACGACGTTGCGAATCGACCTTCGGGAAGTCATTGCCGGGAATAGTGTTCTCACCCGTCACGGCGTCGGCAGGCACGTTGATCTTCTTGATGGCGACGGGCAGGTTAGCGGGGCGCTTGGGGGTGAAGCCGAGGTGACGGGCCACGGCCTCGCCATAGCGGCAGCCGAGCTCACGATAGCCGGCAGCGTCGAAGTGCAGGCGGTCGGGACCGTTGGTGCAGTCGTCGCTGGAGATGACCTGACAGGTGTGGATGGTCTGCGGCAGCTCGTCAATCTGTTTCTTACAGCCGATGCAGACACCCTTGCCGTCGGCCTGTACGATGTTGCCCACGTAGAGGTTCACCTCCTCGGGCTTCAGCTGCAGGTCGCCGCAAAGGCTTTCATACACCTGCTTCACCATGCCAGCCCACTGCGGGTCGCCGGTATTCGTCTCACCCTGGTGCATCAGGATGCCCTTGATGACGCCGTCCTGCTGAGCCTTCTTGGCCAGCGTGACCAGGCGCTCGTAGGGATTGTTGTCGTAGGCGGCGAGCATGCCCTTCATCCAGCCGGGAGCTTTCTTGTTCACGTAGTTGTCGATGCTGTCGGGCAGGAATCCCTTGATGTCGATACCACCGATGGCGACGTGGATGACGCCGATCTTGATGTTGTCGGGCGTGGAGGCCACCATCGTGCGACCAAACCAGTCGGCGGGAGTCAAGCCGGTATTGGCGCGGCAGAGGGGAGCCGAAGCCTCGCACCACTCGCCCATCTTACGCTCTGGGCGACCGTTGGCGGCAGGAAAATCGACGGCGGGCATCAGCAGGAAGCGGGGGCCCGGGCTGGCCAGGTCGGCAGCTTCGGGGCGGGCATTGCCCTCCATGTTCGACTGTCCGAAGCAGAGGAAGATGTAGAAGTTAGGATCGGGCTGTGCGGCGTTCTCAACCGCAGCCTTCTTGGCAGCCTGTCGTCTCTGGGCTGTCATGTTGCCGGGCAGAACCATGAGCATGGCTGCCACCAGCATCAACAAACGAAAGTGTTTCATTGTCATATTGTTTTTAGTTAATTAAGAAAATCTTCGTATTTCCCTCGTAGGTGGCCTTGATGGTGGCGCGGCCCTCGATGATGGGGCTCACCTCGAACTTCACACCGGGCACGTCGGACGTGGCCTCGAGCTTGCTGCCATTCAGCAGACGGCCATACACCTGATAGCGAATCTGGTCGGGATAGCCGTTCTGGGCGTTGAAGCGCACGGGCGTCGTGGGGATGTTCAGCTTCTGGCCGTCGGCAGTGATGGTGACCTGCGGCACAACGGGAACCTTCAAATTCTCACCCTTGGAGAAGCCGATGCCGTGGAGGTCGAAGAGACCCTGCGGACGCTGAGGCTGCTGCGGACCGCGACCGCCGAACTGCGGACGACCCTGCGGCTGCTGAGGCTGCTGCACCTCGGGACCTTCAGCCACGAGGTAGATGGCGTGCTTGCCCGTGAGACCCTCAACGGCGGGAACTTGGATTTGATAACAGCTGGTCTTGTCCCCATCAGGCACTTGGACGACACCAATCTCCTGACCTTTCCAAGGATCATCGAGACGCACGTGAATACTAAAGGCACCTTTCCTGCTGGGTGTCAGGCACACATTGAACATCGTATGATCGCCCTGCTTCGTGCCCTCGAAGGCCTTGCAGCCCTTGGTGTCCTGAGCCAGACCGCCGAAGCCGAAGTACTTGAAGCCGACGATGCCGCCGTTCTGAATGCCGGCCAGGTCCATCGAGTTGTTCCACACGTCGTGGTTGTCCTGCATCCAGTTGTTGGCGTTGGGGCCATAGACGAAGCAGGCGTAGCCGGCGCTATAGTAATTGTAGGGAGGCAGACCGAAGATCTGGAAGCCCTCGCTGGTCACCTCGGCGCCGGTGTAGGTATTGCCGTCGCTGGCGGCAGCCGTCCACACGTTATCCTTCGCGAAGGGGTCGTAGCCGGTGATGCGCACCTGGCCGCCCTTGGCCACGGGCTTCTTGTCCCACTCAATCTTCACGGGAGCCACCATGGCCTGACGGGCATTGCCGAAGCCGCGCGGCGGACGGTGATAGAACACATACCACTGGCCGTTGATTTCCTGCAGCGAGCCGTGGGTGTTGTGGCCGAAGTTGGTGGTGATGAGCTTCGAGCCGTCCTCGTTCAGCACCACGCCGCGCGAATCGACCAGCACGCCGCCCGAGCGCCAGGGGCCGAGGGGCGAGTCGCCGTAGGCATAGCGCAGGGCCGAGTTCGTGTTGCCCAGTCCGTACTCCTTGCCGCTGTAGCCCGAGAATACCATCACGTATTTGTTGCCAACTTGGCGAATAGAAGAAGCCTCGAAGAAATTGAAGTCGAGCGGGTTCTGCCCCTCGTAGAGAGCCTTATACACGCTGCCCTCGCGGTCGAGCAGACGGCCGTCGGCGCTGCTGGCAGGGATGAACGGGTCGATGGGCTCCGTGCCCTCGCGCTTCGAGTACATCGTCTTCTGGTCGAGCTCAACGGCCGTAGAGTGCTGGAAGCCGTAGAACACGTAGGCGCGGAAGCCGATGTCGTAGTCCTTGTCCTTCTTGTCGGTAATCTCCTCGATGAACACCGAGGGGTCGAAGTCGATGAGCGAGCCGGGCAGACACTGCGTGCCGTCCGCCGTCAGGTTCACCGGCGTGAAGGGGCCGTCGGGGCGGTCGCCCTTGCACACCATCGGCGTGCGGCGAAAGCCACGGCTGTGGGGATAGAGCCAGTAGGTCTTCTTCCCGGTCTGCCGGTCGGTGGTGCACACCAGGTCGGGAGCATACATCGTGTCCCACTGCCCGTTGACGAACCACGAGAAGATGGGCCCCTCGTCGCGCCACTGCGACAAGTCCTCGACCGGAGCCGACCACATGCGGATGTCGGGACCGCAGTAGGCCGAGTAGTTCACGTCGTGCGAGCCGATGATGTAGGCACGCAGCTTGCCGGGATTGTCGGGGTCCTCGAACACGCGGGGCTCGCCGTCGGGCACATGCTCCCACAGCGGCAGATAGGGGTTCTGAGCCGTAGCCAGGCTCAACGAGCAGAACGAAAAGAGGCACGTAAGGCCAAACCGTAATGTTTTCTTCATGTCATTGTGTTGTTAGTGAGTAAATTTGCTGCAAAGGTACAGAAATTCGCCCAAAGAAACATTCGGTTATGTATCATGAATTATCGAAATTGTTTCAAATGGCCACAATTCGCCCCTATAATCGATACCTCCCCACGTCGCCCGGCTTCTTGACAGCCTGACGGCGCCGCATCGGGGCCACGCCCCACGCTCGCTTGCAGGCGAGATAGAGATTGTTCTTCGAGCCGAAGCCCGAGCGCCGCGCCACCTCCCCGTTCGGCAAGTCGGTATAGCGCAGCAGGAAATCGACCGTCTTCAGCCGGTACTGAAACATGAACTCTATCGAGCCCATGCCCGTCAGCACGAACGACAGCGAGTTCAGGTCGCCCGTGAGCAGCCCGTCGTAGCGCCGACAGAAAGCCGCCATATCGAGATGCCCCTCCGCGATATACTGCACCCACTCGTCGAAGATCCTCACGCCCGTCAACTGATGCTCCTTCACCGCCAACGGGTTCCACTCCTCCCAAACACGCAGGCCATCGGTCATGAACCGTCGCTCCTCCATCGAAGGATTGCGCCACAACTGCTCCACCGTCCATTGCGCCTCGAACCCGGCCTTCCTCACCATCTTCCTATTCGTCCGCGGCTCACCATTCCTGTGTTTCCAAGCGTTCCCGCCCCTGCTACTCATGCTCATAGTCTTCTCGTTTAATAAGTCTTTGAATAATTTGGGGCAAAGTTATACAATTTTCCAGAACTCTCCAAACATTTTGCCCAAAAAATGCAGGATAAAAATAATCGCCTAGTATATGCAGATTTTCTAGTAAGCATTCAAAATAATCTTTAAGACTAGTAAGATTCTTTTTCAAAACTTAAAGATAATCGCCCAGTATAGGCTGATTCTGTTGCAAGACAAAATGTAATCGCCCAGTATAGGGTGATTCTATTGCAAATTGCAAGATAATCTCCTAACATAAGGTGATTTTTACTAAAGATAAAGACATAATCAGTATCATCACGTCGATTATTATTTTCAAGAAAGTAATAACTATCTTAAACAAGAAGATTATGAAATGGCGCACAAAAAGCAATCGACAGGCGCACGGGGCGCCTGCCGACTGGGTTATATCATCAAAAAAGTTCGGTTTTATTTGTTTCAACGCTGCAAAGTTACGAATAAAATCCGATATACCGCACCTCGGGAACAGAAAAATTCTACTTCGCTTCGCCTACGATGAGGAAGGCTCCGTTCTTGGGCATCTCGACGGGGAGGAGGAGCTTCTTCAGGGTCAGGGCCGACTGCTTGCCGGCGAGCTGGGCGTCGTCGGTGTAGGCGGTGACGGTGGCGCCCTTGGCGAAGAAGGCGCTGAGGTCGAGCTTGGTCTTGATGGGCTCGTCCTGGGCGCAGATGCCGGCCACGTACCACTTCGTGCCGCTGCGGCGGGCTATGATGGCGTAACGGCCGGGATAGCCGTCGATGTAGCGTACTTCATCCCAGGTGGTGGGCACGTCCTTCATGAACTGCACGGCCCACTGGGGGGCGTCGGTCAGGTTGTTGGGTGCCATGGCGAAGTGCTGCACGCTCGACTGGAAGAGCACGGCGGTGGCAAGTGCGAAGACGTCGCTGGTGCGGCGGACGGAGCCGTGCTGGTTGTCGGCGTTGTAGTACTTGTTGAGCGTCGAGCCGCCGAAGTCCATCGAGCCGACGACGTTGCGTATGAAGACGTGGGTGCAGGCGTTCTGGGCCTCGGCATCGCAGGCTCCCTGTCCAAAGTGGAGGTTCTCGCTGGCGAGCACAGCCTCGGATGCGACGTAGTTGGGGTACATGCGCTCCCAGCCGCGTGGCAGGGTGCAGCCGTGGAAGATGCACTGTATGCCGAACTCGTTGGCATCGGTGAGTATGTCTTCATAGAGCTGCATGGTGGGCTGCTTGTCGCCGCCGAAGAAATCGACCTTGATGCCGAGGATGCCGTTCTTCTGCATCCAGGCCATCTCCTTGCGGCGCACTGAGCTGCGGTCCATCTTGTCCTTGGGCGACTGGGGTGCGTCGTTCCATGCGCCGTTGCTGTTGTACCAGAGGAAGATTCCCACGCCCTTCGAGCGGGCGTAGCGGGCCAGCTCCTCCATCTTCTCGTAGCCTATCTGCTTGTCCCAGAGGGCATCGATGAGCACGCTGCGCCATCCCATGGCGGCTGAGAAGTCGATGTAGCGCTTCTGCTCGTCGAAGTTGCAGCTGGAGTCCATGCCGATGATCCACGACCAGGAGCCCTTGCCGTAGGTGTAGTCGCGCGATGCCTCGTACTTGGGCTGCACGAGGTCGTTGGCCACGGTGCTCTCTACGATGGGAGCGAGGGTGGTGCCGAGGGTGATGGTGCGCCAGGGCGTCTGGCAGGGCAGCTTCACGGCGGCTGAGGTGGAGCCGTAGCCGTTGAGCTCGCCGGGCTGCGGGAAGCCAATCTTGTACTTCGTGCCGCCGTCGTTCAGCAGTCGGCAGGCCACATAAGAGCCATCAGTACCCGTCTCGCTGATGAGCAGCCAGCGCTGATTTGTTCCTACTGATTTTCCTGTATGGAAATCAAAGCCCTCCTCATCTGGAAGACGGAACAGGCAGGGGAAGGAGTAGCCGTTGCCCCAGCCGTTCTTGCCCGTCTCGTCGTCGTAGGTGTAGCTGGTCTCGTAGCTGGGCGAGGTGCGGGCGAAGCCGCCCATCGGTCCCGACTGGGGACAGAGGAACGTGGTGGTGCCGTCGGGCAGGACAAAGGCGCTGGCCTCGCCCTCGACCACGGCGACGAGGGTCTCGCCACCACGGGCACGCTTCGGACTGAGCTTGTAGCAGAAGGCCACGTCGCGGTTGCTGACGCGGAACACGATGTCGAGGCTGTTTCTGCCGCCGCGACGCTGGTTGTCCTGCTCGCCGGTCTCCTCGAAATGGCACACGGCCTCGGTGGCCTCGTAATCGACGTGGCTCTGCTTCGTGGTCTTCAGGTCGTAGCTGTCGGTGACGGTCTTCACGTCGCAGCTCTTCAAGGCGAGGTTCTGCGTCAGGTCGCCGATGTTAGTCATCAGTCCGAGCGGCGAGCGGGCGATGAATGTCGCGCCGTCGAGCGTCACCTGATACGTCGGCTTGCCGCCTTCGTCGTTCACCACTACTTCAATCTTGCCGTCGGGGCTGTTGAAGCGTTTCTCTTCGGCCTGAGCCGCAGCGGTTGCCACCAGCAGGGCAGCCGCGATACATAGTCTGTGGATTCTCATATATGTATTACTATTATTTAATTCTCAATTCTCAAATCTCATTCCTCAACTCCAAACGTGTAGGTGCCGCCGGCTTTCGTGTCGATGTCGTACTCATAGACTTTGCGCACAGGCAGCGTGCTGAAGTTCTTCAGCTCCGACGAGTGCAGCGGCTGACGGATGTCGGCGGGGGCAAACAGCGGATTGGGACACGGACCCGAGGCGGGGCGCACTCCCCTACCCTTCAGCGGCCAGTAGGAGCGCAGGCGCAGCGTGCCGCCGATGGTCGAGCGCACGACCGCGGTGCGCAGTTTCCCTTCGCTCCATACCTCATCGACAATGAAACCACCACGGGCACGCAGGCCCTTCACTTCGCCCTCGGCCCATGCATCGGGCACGGCGGGCAGCAGGTGCACGGCGCCGTCGTGGCTCTGCAGCAGCATCTCGCAGATGCCGGCCGAGCAGCCGAAGTTACCGTCGATCTGGAACGGCGGATGGGCATCGAACAGATTAGGATAGGTGCGGCCGTCGGGATACTGTCGGGCCGAACGGTCGTCGGGCAGCAGATGCAGCATGTTCTTCACGATGGTGAAGGCGTGGTTGCCGTCGAGCATGCGTGCCCAGAAGTTGATCTTCCAGCCCAGGCTCCAGCCCGTGGCCATGTCGCCGCGCTGCTTCAGTGTGTTGGCAGCGGCAGTGTAGAGGTCGGGGTGGGTATAGGGCGAGATCTGGTTCGAGGGATAGAGGCCATAGAGATGGCTGATGTGGCGGTGCTCGTCGCGCGGGTTGTCACCATCGATGAGCCACTCCTGCAGCTGTCCGTGACGGCCAATCTGCATGGGAGGGAGCTCAGAGAGGTGGGAAGCGAGGAGCGAGCGGTAATCCTCGTCCATGCCCAGCACCTCGGCGGCCTTCTGCGTCTGCGAGAGCACGTCGAAGGCAATCTGGTTGTCCATCGTCGAACCGGCGGTGACGGTGGTGCGCTTGCCCATAGGGCCATGCTCGGGCGACACGGTGGGCACAGAGACGAGCCATCCGGCGGCCTGCTTCACCTCGCCCGTGGCGGGATAGGTCTGCAGGTAGTCCATCAGGAAATCGGCCGCACCCTTCAGCACGGGATAGTACTCGGCCAGGAACTCTTTGTCACCCGTGTAGAGATAATGCTGCCAGATGTGGGTCGTCAGCCACGCTCCGCCCGTGGGGAACATGCCCCACGTGGTGCCGTCGATAGGTCCGGCCACACGCCAGAGGTCGGTGTTGTGATGGGCCACCCAGCCGCGACAGCCGTACATGTCGGCGGCGGTCTTCGCTCCCGTCTCGCTCAGGTCGCGTGTCATCGCGAAGAGCGGCTGCTGCGTCTCGGCAATATTTCCCACGAGAGCGGGCCAGTAGTTCATCTCAGCATTGATGTTGATGGTGTACTTCGAATCCCACGGGGCATTGACCTGCGCATTCCATACGCCCTGCAGATTGGCGGGCTGGCCACCGGGCTGCGACGAGGAGATGAGCAGGTAGCGGCCGTACTGCATCATGAGCGACACCATGTCCATGTCGCTGCCATCGGCAAAAGCGGCCAGGCGCTTATCGGTCTCCAGGGCCGAGGTCTCAGACGTCGGCAGGGTCAGCACGACGCGGTCGTACTGCTCCCTGTATTTCTTCAGGTGAGCTTTCAGCAGCTTGTCGTAGCTCTTGCCCTTAATGGAGGCTAACGTCTCATTGTTCTTCTTCACAGGATTGCCAGTGACATCGTGGTAGTTCACGAAGGTCGTGGCGGCAGTGATATAGAGCGTGGCCGTGGTGGCATTTTTCACGCCCAGCTTATCAGCGCCACGCTCCAGCTGGCCGTCGGCCTCGAGCAACACACGGAACTCGGCTTTCAATCCGGCCTTGATGCCCTCGTGGTCTTGGCCATCGACAACAGCCGCCAGCTCGTAAACTTCTGAGGGAATGCCTTCATGCTTGGACACCGTAAATACATTCGCCTGCAACGGACTGGTGAAACCCACGCCAAACGACAGCGCGCCCTTCTTGTCGGCCTTCAGGCGGACAACGACAACATTGTCGGCCTGCGAGGCAAAGACAGTACGCTCGTAGCCCACACCATTATATATATAACGTGTGGTGGCGACGGCATTGCCCAGATTCAGGTCGCGGTAGTAGTCGGTCACGTCCTTGTGGCCCAGCGTCAGCTTCAGGCTGCCCAGCGGCAGGTACTTCATGCCGTGGGGGCCTTTGAAAAAATACTTGTCAATGAGCTGATGGGCGTCATCTTCCTTACCGTCGAAGATGAGCTGCCGCACCTCTTGCAGATGGGCCTTCGCCTCGGGGCTGTCGTTATTGTGAGGGGAGCCAGACCAGAAGGTCTCCTCGTCCAGTTGAATCTCCTCGGTATCGGTACCGCCATAGACCATGGCCCCCAGATGGGAGTTACCAACGGGCAGCGCCTCCAGCCACTGAGCGGCGGGATGGCTGTACCACAACTTGTGCTCCTGCGCAGATACGCTGCTAAATGATGAAAGACAAATGATAAATGATATACCTATCAAGTGTTGTCTGGTTATCTTGGTAATCATAACTCTTAATTCTCAAATCTCAAATCTTATTTCTTAAACTGCCACCAGTCAAAGTTGAACAACTTGGCGCCTTTGTTGCCCCTAAAGGCAAAGAACACGTCGTGCTTGCCAGTCACTGCAGACTGTACGTCGGCATTCAACGTCTGCCATGCCTCCCATCCGCCTGTGCGGGGAACCTCCAATCGGGCAATCCGTTGTCCTCTGAGACTGTCGAGATGCACCTCAATGATGCCACCCTGCAAAGCGGAAGCTGCCGTGGCCGTGAAAGTGCGGGGCGACTGCTCGCCGAAATCCACCTCGCGCACCTTGATATAGTCGCCATTCTGAATGTCGCTGATGAAGACACCCGTCGCATCACTGTTCTCTGCCTTCACACCCAGGGAGAAAGCCATCGTCTCGGCCTCCACACGCTGGTAGGGACTGAGCGTTCCCACAGGAGCCACACCTTCATCAGTATGATGGATGATGGGGAAAGAGCCATCATCATTGTATTTGAACTCCTCCACTGCCACCGAACGGCCGAAGCCTCCGCCACCAGGCAATTTGCCCGTGTGGTAGAAGAAGTAGCTATGTCCCTTGAAGTCGGCCACGCCGCAATGGTTGGTAAACGACTTGGTGTCTTCCTGCGGCATAATCTCACCACGATACGTCCAGGGGCCCTCGAACGACGGAGCCGTGCTGTAAGAGATATGCTCGGGAATGCCACCTGCAGCATAGAGCAAATAGTAGAGTGGCTGTGCCTTCTTGGCCGGCCTTCCTTTTTTGTCAAGG
>Ga0310786_10010346_pt1 | contig 11732 bp, 11 predicted proteins | sample AusTroGonzalo_MG_FD_203881 | JGI IMG/M metagenome (GOLD analysis project Ga0310786, IMG submission 203881) | Bovine rumen microbial communities from tropical cattle in Woodstock, Queensland, Australia - Gonzalo_03 (v2) (version 2) | ecosystem: Host-associated > Mammals > Digestive system >... | reverse complement strand
TAGATCCCAAAACCGGAACCAGAACATATATACCCAGGGCAAACGTCGAACTCATTAAGGCTCTGGCGCAGAAGAATTATGATGCCAAAGTGCTCAAGAGCGCCCTGAAGGAAAAGGAACTACTCGAAAAACTCATGAACCGTTATCCGGCCGTTACGATGGAGGAGTATTATGAGACCCTCGATGAGGAGCGGCGCAAACTTATCTCGCCGGTTTGGCTTCCGGATGATGAATTCCTTAAAAGATGGCAGGAAGCTCCTTTCAAGCAGAAGAGATGCATAGATAAGGAACAGTGTTTCCTGACCAACAGGGGCGAATATGTCAAATCGAAGAGCGAGAAGATCATTGCAGACAGGCTTAATGAGAGAAATATACCTTACAGATACGAAGCGGAACTGGTGCTCGATGAAGGGGTTATAATCCACCCTGATTTTACGCTTATCAATATGAAGACCAGAAATGAGGTTTACCTCGAGCATCTCGGCATGATGGATAATCCGGGGTACGCGAACAAGGCGGTAAAGAGGATCAGGCTTTATTCGAGAAATGGTATCGTGTTAGGCGACAGATTATGGATCACTCTTGAGTCAGAACAGGTGCCGCTCGATCTGTCCGTAGTAGATGCCGTGGTCGACCGGGCGCTTAACAGACAGTAGAGTCTGATATAATATGATCATTCTCGAAAAGCAAGTTACGCATAAAAGGGTTAATATATGGATTTTGAGGCTTTTGTAAGAGACATAACTGAGAATAACTGGAACGTCTTCGGTACTGAGGTGTACGAAAACGGTGAGCTTAAGTACAGTTACGGCGATACGAAGGAAATCCACGAGATATACTCCGCGACAAAGACTGTGCTGTCGGTCGCATTCGGGATAGCTTATGATGAGGGTCTTATCGACCTTGACAGACCTGTTGCCGATTATATTCCCGAGGCGAAGACGGCAAAGGAAGCGGAGAAGGCGGAAGGTTTGGAGTCTTTCTCGAAGATCACGGTGAGAAGGCTTCTTACGATGTCGGTCATCGGTTTCCCGTTCAGAGCGGAGGGCGATAATTACCTGAAGTTTGCGCTGTCCTGCGATATCAAACCGGAAGAGACGGGATTTAACTATAGTAATATATCGGCTTACCTGGCGGGAGTCTGCCTTACCAATGCGATCGGATATGATCTCGGAAGATTTATCGAAGAGCGGATCTTTAAGCCTTTGAACATAATCAAATATGAATACGGCAGAAGTCCCGAAGGATATTTTTACGGCGCCTCGCAGATGAAGATGTCGGTGAATGACTTGAGCAAGATCGGGCTCCTTCTCATGAACAGGGGCGTATATAACGGTATTAGGATACTGTCTGAAGAGTATGTCGATATGGCGACTTCCGTTCAGATGATGAACAGGGAAGGCGGTTACGGCTTCTTTGTATGGATGTACAGGGACGGATTCAGTATCAACGGCAAGCTCAAGCAGAAGTGCTATGTCCTTCCGAAGCGGGGGATCGTCGTGACTTATCTAGCCCATATCGAGGATGATTCTAAGGATCTTCTGTACAGCATGGAGGAGAACATCCTGGGGATATCATGCGAGGACAGGGCTGTTGAGAGGATAACGCAGATGGAGAAGATCTTTGATCACGCATTGATGAAGCTCAGAGATATCAGGGAAGGCTCCCTGGATCCTGAAGAGATCAGTGCCGAGATATCTGTGCTTGAGGCGTATTATACGGGTAAAGCATGGAAGGAAGATCTTAAGCTCGACGAGGAAGGCAGGCTGCCTTCAGACCTTAAGAGGGGAGTGCTCTCGGAGGACGGGATCTATGATCTGCTGGAGGAGTATGACGCGGTCAGGAGACAGTAATGACCAGGTGCTCGTCAGCGATATCGTTATAGACCTTGCAGTTTCTTCCTGACATATCGAAAACATGTATAATATCGGACAGTTCGGATCCGCCTTCAAAATCGCCGATGATGTCGGGGGAGCTTAAGAGCTTCTCGGGGTGGAAATGGACTGTCTTCGGGTTGTTGAAGACCGCTGTATATAAGATCTCGGCTTCGACGAGGTCCTGGAAGATATGGCTTCCGTAGGAAAGCTCGGGGTTATATCCGGCCTTTGTCTCTTCCGTCTCGCAGATTATCTCGAAAGCGCTTATGTCGGCGAACGAAGTGGGGACGCCGAGCTCGGGCGAAGACGTTCCGACTCGACCCGGGACGATGAGCATCATGTGCTTTCCGAGATCCCTGTAATGCCAGTTGAGCTTTCCGATGAGCCTCGCGACCGCGGGCTTGTCGTTATACGGCATGTTATAGTAATTGACCGGATCGACGTATACGATGATGTCGAGTTCATGAGCTTTTGACAGGCCCATTGAAGATGATCTGTTCTCGAGAAGGATATCATCAGCCGCTATATCATCAGGGATCACGGTTCCCGATGAGGTCTTCTGGATCTGCAGAGGACGGCACTGGAGAAGATCAACGGAATAATCGCCGTTTTCGGAGAGATTGATCGTAAATTCGGTGTCGACGGGATAGTCATATTCTTCCTGAATGCAGTGAAGCATACGTCTCATCTGTTCCATGAGCTTTTTGTTGGCGACAAGACCTTTGCAGGAGATGAACTTGATCTGCCTTGGCCTGCCCATCTCACGCAGTCTGTATTCGGCCTCATGATCGTGTTCGAGCAGGATGTTCTCGAGATACCTCGGGATATCGCCCTCGAGCTTGTCGTATGAGAGCTTCTCCAGCGTATGTGATTCCATATTGATCACTTCGGCCTTGCCCTGTGAGAACTTGTGTTTGTCTGCCGAGGATGAATAAGATGACTTCTCGGGCATGTCGAGGTTTACGATGCGCGGATAGGACCCTTCCGTCCTGTCAACGGCTGATGTCCCGAGTCCCATGACGAGCCTCAGCATTCCCGCCGACGGATCGGAGTCTTTCATGACGCGGTAGGGACTGTATGAATAGCCGACTCCTGCGGCGCATGGCATATAGTAAGGGCCGTAGTATGAGCCTGATACACGCTGAATAAGGAGCGCCATCTGCTCGTCTCTCTTGTCCAGCCCTCTTCTTTTCCTGTAATCCAGTGCGGAGAGGCTCATGGAGCTGGCATAGACTGTCTTGATCGCATTGTCGAATTCCATGAGACGTTCTTCGAGAGTGCCTCTGTTGGCGCAGAAGACCGACTCGTATTTGCCTGCAAAAGCATTGCCGAATCCGTCCTCCAGGATGCTGCTCGATCTGATGATATACGGATCCTGGCCGTAATACTGGATTATCCTCATAAACTGTTCCTGCATCGTGGTCGAGAACTTGCCTTCCATGATCTTTTCCGAAAAATCCTTGGCGAGCGCGAAATAGCCCTCATCCGTGCGCTGCTTTACTCTAAGGTCCCAAAGACCGTTGTCGACTATATATGTGTAATACAGATCCGAGCCGACATAGAAAGAATCGTGCGGTTCCAGGTAATCCGCTATATCAGGCTCCTTGTTCCTGATTATCGCCCTGGCAAGGAGCATACCGCACGCCTTGCCGCCTATCATGCCCGTTCCGATCATGTGATCTCTTACCGAAAAATAATCTTCCGGCGTGAAATTGCTCTTGACCATCTCGCGCATCTTCTCGTCACGCGTCATCATGATGTTGCACATCCTGGAGCATTCTTCCGTGATGTCGATATCACTCTCGTGAAGGACCTTTGTACGGTTGAAGAACCTGTCCCACGAATCGGAATACTGTTCTTCGGCAGATCTTTGCGCCAGTCCCAGTGTCTGATAGAACCTGCTCGACTTAACGCCGTCCAGGATGGGCTGGAACTTACCCGTGTCCGGTTCGTAAGTATGCGGCAGGAACATGGTAGAGGAATCCCTGTTCCAGACCTTCTCAGGTCTTACGTAGATGTTCTTGTTGTCTGAATATACATCGATAAAAAGCTGCGTCGTGTTGAGGATCTTGTTGATCGCGTCGACGGAATGCTTGCCTCTTATGATCGGGAAGAAAGCAACCGTATCAAGGATAAACAGGAACGGGCAGGTGACCTTAAAGAAGTTGCCCATCATAAGGTCGGTGGCCCAGGCGGTCTGAAGTTCCGACAGGCAGTCGAAGACGTAAAACGCATCAAAGCCTTCCTTCTCGATCACATTATGTATATCGACGGTAAACGTCTCGAACCTGTGGGACAACGGGATAACGACAGTCTTTATCTCAGGGCGCTCTTCCAGAAGAGGTTCGTGGCTTGCGAACCTGAAATAGATGATATTGCGCCTGTCCTTTATAGCCTGTTCGATGTAAGGCTCCATGAACAGCTTGAACTGACTAAGATCAGATACACGCCAGACGACATTATCGCCGAGCCTTATATTATCGAATGCGGTATCCATCTCCGGGATTCCGCTTTGTATCCTGTCAAATGCTGCCATATCGTTTCCCTCCTGTCCGTATTACTTAAGATCATCCAGCCAGAGCGCGACCTGTGCGTCACTCGGCATACGCCAGTCTCCTCTCGGAGACAGAGATACGGAGCCGACCTTCGGTCCGTCCGGCAGACAGCTCCTCTTGAACTGCTGTGAGAAAAAGCGCTTGAAAAAGTTCCTTGCAGCCGTAACTGCCGCATCATAGTTCAGATCAGGATAAGCCTTCAGGGCATACGCGACTGAACGCGAAGGTTCAAAACCGTGGCGCAGGGTATAGTAGAGGAACAGATCATTCAGTTCATATTTACCGATCTTTTCTTCTGTTTTCTGAGCGATCTTTCCGTCATCGTTCGGAGTCAGTTCCGGCGTTATAGGTGTGTCGCAGATAGATAGGAGAACATCACGAAGTTCCGTGTTGCCGCACATCCCTGCATAGGACCTGCATATGAACCTGACCAGGGTCTTCGGAACAGATGTATTGACGGCATACATGGACATGTGATCGCCATTATAAGTGCACCACCCGAGAGCGAGTTCTGACAGATCGCCTGTTCCGACAACAAGACCGTTTCTCATATTGGCCGCATCCATCAGGATATAGGTACGCATCCTTGCCTGGGCATTCTCGTAGGTAACATCGCCTTCACCCTGATATGTCTGACCGTGACCGAGCTGCTCCAGATGGAGCTTGACGCTCTCTTCTATCGGGACTTCATAAATGTCGTCGGACAGGAGTTCCATCAGGCGTTTGGCGTTGGTATATGTCAGATCGGACGTGTTTCCTCTGCTCGGCATGGTATAGGATATTATCTTAATATCAGGAATGATCTTCTTTGCCTCTGCGCACACGATAAGAGCGAGAGTTGAATCAAGGCCGCCCGATACACCGATCAGAAGGTTTTTTATTCCGGTTGCACGGACTCTTGTCGCCAGACCGTTTGACTGGATCCTTAAGATCTTGCGGCATCTTATATCTCTCGTGTCATCATCAGAAGGAACAAAAGGATTTGCAGCAACCGGAATATCATGATCCTTCAATATGCCGGCAAGAGCGGAAATGCTGACTTCGGATGGTCCGAGAGTCTTCATATTTGCAGGGATCCTTCTGTAGCAGGTGGAAGTATCATTCCCGAATGTGTTCTGACGCAATCTGTCATGCATGATGATGCCAAGATCGATAGATGTCTTCTCAATATGCGGAAGATCAGGGAAGATGCTTTCCGCCAGAAGTTTACCGTTCTGGGCGATAATGGAATGACCTGAGAACACCAGATCGGTACTGCTCTCGCAGACTCCCGAAGAAGCATAGATATAGGCACAGTAGCAGGCGCCGCTCTGCTGTGTGACCAGTTGCGTGCGGTATTCCTGCTTGCCGATAAGTTCATCGGAAGCCGAAGTGTTGACTATTATGTTGGCACCCGCAAGAACTGCATGCGTACCCGGCTTATCCGGTATCCACAGATCCTCGCAGATCTCTGCTCCGAGCACGGCGCCTGTATTTGGGTCTTCGACCAGGATATCAGTACCAAAAGGAATGTCTTCTCCGTTGATGCTGACAGTCCCGCCCTTAATATCTCTACCGGATGTGAACCAGCGGCATTCGTAAAACTCGGAGTAGTTCGGGATATATGTCTTCGGGATGAGAGCCTTGATCCTGCCGCAGGAAAGTATAGCGGCGCAGTTATATAAGCAGTTGCGAAATCTCACGGGAACACCCGTAACAACGAGGTTTCCGGTACTTTCTGTCTCGTGTGCGAGCTTTACCAGCGCTTCTTCGGATCTTATGAGAAGAAGGTCGCTCAGGAAAAGATCCGCGCAGGTATATCCGGTCACGGACAGTTCGGGAAAAACTATAATGCCGCAATCAGGCAGTTCTCTTATTAAGGAGATCATCTGTTCCGTGTTATAGTCAACGTCTCCTACTTTCAATTCCGGCACTACGGCGGCAACTTGTATGATCCTGTTTTTCATAAACTCAGATCTCCCGTTATTTCCAGTTTTTTTGCACAAAAAAAGGCAAGTGCGACCAAATAAGCGCCTTTGCCTATATACATAGGATAATGCAACGGGAAGGATTTTTCCAGTAGTTTTATGATGATCACAAATAAGGTCATCTGTTTTGAGTCATCCCGTTATTTTGGTATAATCCGAGAAGAGCAACGATAGGAGGATAGATATGAAAAGGTTTTTGGCATTGGCTGTTACCGTAGTTATGGTGCTCGGCATCTTTACCGGCTGCTACAACAACTACAGGTTAAAAGAGTTCGACATCGAAGTCGGCGACAAGATCACTTTCGGAAAGTATCAGGATGAGGAGATCGAGTGGGAGGTTATGTCCAGGCATTTCCTGCCCGAGGAGGGGAAGGTCCGCGTTCAGCTCCAGAGCAAATATGTGCTGGACTGCCAGCCGTTTGATGAGGACGGCGAATCATCCTGGGAAGACTGCTCTCTGAGAGAGTGGCTCAATAATGTTTTTTTTAATTCTGCTTTTTCGAAAAAGGAACAGAAGCAGATAGTAGATACCAAATATTTCAATTACATGGGAGACGAGCGCTTCCTGACTGACAAAGTCTATATTGTAAGCCATTTATGGTATTACTGGAGACCTGATGAAGCCATGTGTAAACCTACGGATTATGCCGAGGAGCAGGGCGTCGATATGGATGACGGCTACTGCAGATACTGGGGCCGCGATGTCATCGAAGCTATTGCTGCGAATGTTGAAGGTACCGGCGGAGGTTCAGTTAAATTTCCTGTGGCATTTACTTACAGTGGCTACGTGGGATCAGCAGGAACTGCTTCTGATCCGGGAAGATCTTTTACGGCCGAAAATATTGGCGTAAGACCGATCATCAATGTGGAGTACAAGGCTCCGTACGAGATGAAGGATCTGGAATGCGGTGACATCGTTACTTTCGGAACTTATGATGAGGAACCGATCGAGTGGATCGTAGCCGACTCGGGTAAGAAAGGCGTTATTTTATTCAGCCGCTACGGACTTGAAGACAGGCGCTTGGATAAGAAGGATATCGATGAGTTCGAAGACAGCGAACTTTATGAGTGGCTCAACGGCGATTTCAAGGAAGAAGCATTCAGTAAAAAGGAACTGAAGCATCTGGTCGGATCTGACTCTGACGGAGCGGTTACTCTCTTTGACAGGGACGAGATGAAGGAATACGGAAAAGAAATGAGATACGAGTTGTTCACCGGATATACCGAGTCCTACTATGATGATAACGGGATCGATGATATGAATGTTTTAGATCATTACTGGCTCAAGGATATTGATGAGGATTCTGATCCCCCTTACTGGGTTTTCGATATCAGGAGTTTTGGATTCAGAACAGATCCTGATAAGGAGTTTTCGGTAAGACCGGTCATCAAGATCACTTTCTGACAGCAGTTTCGGGAGATCAAATTATCAGGATCCTGAAGGAGAACAGTATGGATAAAGAAGCAATGTTTTCGGCGATAAACGCAAAATACGATGAACTTAAGTCGGAACTTCAGGGCGACGATCTTATGAAGATGCGGGAACTCTCATTGGAACTGCACGCAATGGTGCATCCTCGAGAGACATCAGGAAGAGAAGAAAAGACAATAGCTGATCTTGTCCTGGACTATATGATTCAGGGAAATCAGAACGAATTCGTTCAGCGTGAACCATGGGATACGGACCTGAAATATGCAGGCTCCAAGACTGTCCCGATCTGCTGGCAGCTCTGGCACACTTACAGGATCGAGGATATTGTCAGCAACATCCTGATGGAGGACGGAAAGCAGATCTTTAATGAGGATTGGAAGAGCAGGATCGGTTCTTCCATAACTGATACCGGAAATGCTCTGGAGCCTGATGAGTTGGCTTCATGGGGAAAAGAGATAAACGTGACAGGTCTTCGTGACTATATGATGGAAGTCGGAAAGAATACCAGACGTATCTTATCCGGATTAACATTGGAACAGATCAGGTCAATGGTACCTGAAGAACGGGTTATGAGGATCCTGGAAGAGGGCGGTGTTACAACGGATTTCCGTTCCGTGTGGCTTCTTGTCTTCTGGGGAAGATTAACAATCGGCGGAATGATACTGACACCGATGACATCGCATCACATGATGCATCTCCCGACATGCATAGACAGGATCATCGAAAAAGGTTGTTGAAAAAGGAAGAGTCAAATATGGAAGTGATCAAATTACCAAAGGATTTTTGTAATGTCTGTGATGAGATAAGGGATGGTTCGTATGATAGCCTCAAAAAGCTGGAGGCTTTTGACGGATTTCCTCATCAGGTATCTGCCGTAAAGGCGGCTGTCGCGTACTTTGACGGGGATTATGCCACGGCAGTCGATCTTACCTGTGACATAATGCCTTATTGGGATGAATGGTATTACTCCAACGTTCCGGATGAATTTATGGCTGCCATGGTCTTTGCTGCGAGAGAGTGCGGAAAGGAAGAGCAGGTAAGGAAGGTTCTTACCGAAGAGCGTGACAGTGCGTTGACCAAGAACGTAGAAAAGTACGGGGCCGGCAACCAGCCACGCTACAAATACTGCAATCTCATGCTTGAATATCTGGATACCGGTATCATGCCCAGGTCAGATGAATTGAATTATGCGCCGCCGGCTGATGTCAGATCCGTTGAAGAGATCATCAAGGAGAATAAAAAGCTCGGTAAAGACAAAAATAAGCTTTACAGGATAGTCTGCCTTAAAGGTTCTCCTGAAGATGCGCTTAAGCTTTATGAAGAGATCAAAGAGGGAAGACTTACCGAGTCTGACCGCGAGAATGCGATAATCAGATATCTCTATCTGAAAGAAGACGAAAAGGCGCTTCAAGTCATAGAGCGTATGGCATCGGACAGACTCTGGACAGTCGCATCTCCTGATCAGGTCAGACCGATGAGCTTTTTCAAGCATCCTATGATGCATAGGTTTCTTAAAGATGATGAAAGCCTGAAGCGCATAAGGAATGCGGGATTTATGAATACCTGGAAATAAAGGCGGCAGCTATGCTGACAGATCACATGGACGGAACAGAAAGCGCAAGAGCATACGAGTATTTGCTGACCGGATTCGGCAGCAGGTTTGATTGGCTTGGAATCGTTGAGCAGAATATTGATCCGTCTGCTGCCGGCTTACCGACGGTTTTGATGGAAGAGTATATCTGTCAACGCTTCCTGGAGAAATATAATAAAGAACCGGAATTAAAAGGTGAATGGCAGAGGTTTTTTGAATATATTGAAGAACTTATGCAGTCTGAAGATACATCATTGACAGATATAATAGATACTACCTTGCTTGAATCGTTAGCCTCAGAGGTATATGCAGATCTGGAATCGATACTTCCGTATTGCGGTAAGAAAACCCGTCAATCGATATATAACAGTATCAGGCTATTCTACGGAAAGCCACAAAGAGCGGAGCAGTTGCATGAGCGGTTTCCATGAGTTATAAAGCTCAACAGGCAAGGGATTTTGGGCAATTTTTCTATGCTATAATCGATTTAAAAGAGTGATCAGCGGATCAAGGAGAACATGTATTATGACAGCGGAAGAATTTGTAGGGAATTTCCATAAAGAAAAGGATTCCATGCTGAAGTTGTATTTTGATGAGTCCGGCGATTCTTACACAGGAAAACTGATCAGTAACCTTGTTGCTAAGGGCTCGGATAAAGCGGAAATTAAGGAATTGATCGAATCTGTCTTGAATGAGACCTTTTATACGATCCTTATGGGTCTGGACGGTGAGGCTTCTCTGGGCGACATGCAGATGCAGTTCAGCATTTACGATGAGGACAATGTGTTGATTGAGGACATTGAGAGCTATGCTTACGATGAGTTTATGTCAGACACATGAATTCAGATAACAGGATATAGGGAGGAACGTTGCTTTGGAAGATATAAATGATTCAATATGCATTAAACCGGCTGAAACTGATGAGGAGTTGTGCGGAAGGGGATATGTTCACTGTACTTCATGGCAGGAGGCTTATAGAGGTATCGTATGTGACCGGTATCTTGATACGATGACCGTAGAGGCTACGACGGCGCGCGCCAGGAATTTCCCGGAAAATACTCTCGTAGCCAAGGATAAAGATAAAGTTGTCGGATTTGCAGTATATGGCCCGTCGAGAGATGAAGATCTGACGGATACAGGAGAGGTCGTAGCGATCTATGTCCTTTCAGAGTATTACGGCCGTAAGGTAGGATACAGACTGATGAACGAAGCAGTTTCAAGGCTTAGCGAATATAACACTATATCTTTGTGGGTGTTCGAGAAAAACGAGAGAGCCATAGATTTTTATCACAAATACGGCTTCGAATTTGACGGATGCAAAAAGGAATGGAATCTCGGTACCCCGGTTACAATTGTCAGGATGATAAAGAAAAGAGCGTAACCTTCATCAGATCATCTTTATTGATAACAATATCATCTGATATTAAGCGAAAAACAATATGAAAAGATCAAAAGAGTACTTTTACATCTTTAATATCAAAGACGGTGACAGAGGAGACGATACCGAGGCCTTCATCAGGACGGCCTTAGGTCATGAGCAGATACTCAAATGGGCCTATGTCCTTCATGACAAAGAAACATATAACCAGCATGACATGAATTGCCGAAGATACGGTGTCCAATACTGCTGGGCAGACGGATTTCCGGGGATGGAGAAATATGCTTCCATGCAGGAATATCTTGATGAACAGATGAAGAAGCCGCCTTTCATTGGTGACAAGATGGATGCGCGCTGGTATATCTTCGTTATTGCGGATAAAAGTGTCTACGACGAAGACATTGCGGACTGGTTCGGGATGCCGAATAAATATTATCTTCGTAATCTGACCGAACCTTCATCGATCAAGGACGCGCTGGAAAGCCTGACAAACGAAGATCACCTGTCTGTTGCCATGGAAAGACACCATTATCCTGATGAAGAGGTAAAGTCGAACTTTGATTTTCGCGAGTATATGTCAGGCATCAAGGTCAACAGGCAGATGGAAAGATGGAAGCGGATCTGGCGCCCCGCTCCTTTTCGAAAAAGGCGCAGACCGGAAAAATGATTGAATAGCCATTCGGTGGAAACGAGATGGTAGGAGGCGAACGATAATGTTTTTGAGTGAAGCAGAAGTGAACAAGGTGGTTAAAACCGTAAAAGGCATAACACCGGAAGATGCCGTTCTTACGGATATGAAGAGATATTTCCATGATAAGTATGACATTGAGATCCTGGACTATATCTGTTCCACTGAGGAATTCGGTCCTCCGGGCAACAAGTCAAAGCGAGCCGAATTTGTCGTCTGGGACATAACAGAAGCAGAAAAGTGC
>Ga0310786_10010345_pt1 | contig 11733 bp, 11 predicted proteins | sample AusTroGonzalo_MG_FD_203881 | JGI IMG/M metagenome (GOLD analysis project Ga0310786, IMG submission 203881) | Bovine rumen microbial communities from tropical cattle in Woodstock, Queensland, Australia - Gonzalo_03 (v2) (version 2) | ecosystem: Host-associated > Mammals > Digestive system >... | reverse complement strand
CATCCGATAAAGGATGAGACATTTGTATTGCTCCGAGGTAGAGTAAGGGTTACTACTCATAATGATGATGGCTCGGAAATAGAAAGCGTGGTTTTAAGTCTTGAGGATGAAGTGTATGGTGTTGATATCCCCAAGGGCGTCTGGCATAAGCTGGAGTCGTTAGAGTCAGGGAGTGTTATCTTTGAATGCAAGGAGGGACCATTTGTGGAGCATGAAATAGATGGTATTCTTGAAGTGCCTGCGAGATGAAGAAGGCGTTGAAAACTCTATGGCTGTTCTGAGTATATGATTCAAAAGTAATAATATGACAGCCCGGTAGTGGCGCTGAACATCCCCGCAGGGCAGTGGCACACGGTGCGCGTCCTGGAATCCGGCACTGTCATAATGGAAGTCAAAGACGGGCCTTATGAACCCACGGGGGAGGAAGATATACTGGCTTTGTAATCGGCCTTATTGGGCGTGATCTCGGCATAGGGCTTCCACCAGTCGCTGGAGGATAAGTGCCATCGGATGCTGAATGCAGTGGAGCTATAGACTGTGGTACCCATCCATCGGCACCACGCGAGCTCGGAGACAGTTGTCGTTATTCGTGGAAAGATTCGTTGGATATTCTATGACGAGAATGGCAACGAGACAGAGCGTGTTCTGCTTGACGCGAATGGCGAAAACCGCATGCTTGTGGTAGAGAAAGACAGATGGCATTCGCTGGAGTGCCTGGAGAGTGGGTCGGTACTTTTTGAATCGAAGGCCGGGGCGTATGAGCCGTTGGGGGAGGAAGATATTCTTACTAAGTGATGATAGTGAAATGAGGAGCGGAAAGATCATGGCTTTGGTGAAAGGAGTTTGGGAGTTTTGCTCTTATTTGTTTGTGCCGCAGAGGCGGTCCCCAAAACGGATTAAGATAATTGTGAAAGACCAATAGTCACTCGATAGATGGATAAAGATTATACCATACTACATATTTCCGACTTGCATAAGTCAGAAGAAGATTCATACAAGGATTTAATGGAGTCGCTGTGTATGGATTGTGAGACGTATGAGCAAGAGGGTATAAAAAAGCCGGAGATTATTGTAGTAAGTGGGGATATCGCTGAAGGTGCAGAAGGACCTGATGCTGATGTAAAAATTGAAAAGCAGTACGCAGAAGCGGCATCATTCCTTCAGCAACTGACCGACTTCTTCCTTGATGGTGATAAGTCTCGTCTAATTATCGTTCCGGGGAATCACGATGTTTGCAGGGGGATAAGCAAGGAGGCCTGTGTACCGTCTACCAACGACCGTAAAGAGGATTTCAAAATATACAAAACAGGTGAGGGTAATATAAGATGGTCGTGGAATGACTTCGGATTTTACAGAATTGCAGATCGCGATAAGTATGAAAAAAGGTTTTGCCACTTTGTGAGGTTCTATAATGACTTTTATGGTGGTTCTCGTAACTTACAAGAATACTGTGCATTGCATGGAAATGTGGTAGAAATAGAAAGTCATAATATTGCATTTCTAACGCTTAACAGCGGTCACAATTTAGACCATCTGAACGATGCGGGTTCTATTTATCCTGGGGCTGTGACTGAGAATGGAAGAGAACTGAGTAAGTTGAACAAGAAAGGCTACCTGCTCTGCGCAGTGTGGCACCACCACATCTCAGGTCTTCCTACGGAACACAACTATCTTGACTATAGGATACTGACTTCGTTAATGAGGTATAACATACAGCTTGGATTGTTTGGACATCAGCATAAGTCGAAAGTGGTGCAGCAATTCTTTGATGTAACTGAAGAAAAGGAGATGTTTCTGGTTAGCGCTGGATGCCTCTACGGGAATGTAAAGCAGCTGCCACCCGACACTTCACGGCAGTATAACCTTATCAGCGTGAAGATGCATGGACAAAAGGTGAGAATTGAAGTAAGAACCAGAAAAGATCAAAGCGATGGACAGTACCAAATACCAAGTTGGGGGCATTCTAACATAGGGAATTCGAATAACGATGTGGTTGTGAAAGAATTGATTCTCCCTGAGCCAATAGTAACACCTATTAATGAACTTATCAATGAATTGGACGTGAAGATAAGGACGAGTGGTAATTATTTACAAGGGATACGAGAACTGGTAAAAATGCGTGAAGAGAATGAGGTGGTAGAGCGTTATATAGATGACTATATTGAGAAACTGAAAACGGAGGATTGTTATGTGGTTTTGGATATTCTTGGTGAGATAAAAAGCCAACGACAGGCTATGTATCTGCTTGGCTCTGCCAAAACACTGAGAGACAGGAATCTGATGGAACAATTAAAAACGGTTGCTTTTATCAAAAACAGTGAAGACCCAATGGTGATAATTCTGAGGGACGAATAATTATAGGCGGTATATGAAAGAAAGAACAAATTTCAAATTCAATATCGAGAGTGTTCTGAAAATATTGTCGAACGATATTTATGACTCACCTCTCTCCCTATTGAGGGAGAATGTTCAGAATTCCTATGATGCCATATTACAAAGGCGTTATGAGGATAAGAGCTTTAAGGAGGATGGAAGAATTGAGATCTTGCTGGAAGGTAATCAACTGACCATATCGGATAATGGTATCGGTATGACCAAAGAGATGCTAGACAAGAACTACTGGACAGCAGGCTCGAGTGGAAAGAACACGCCTGAGGCGAGGGCTGCTGGCGTGGTAGGTACGTTTGGCATAGGGGCAATGGCGAATTTTGGCGTTTGTTCCTATTTGGAAGTGACCTCGAAGTATTATAATGGAGAGCATAAAACTATCAAGTCGAGTGTGAAACGTGACGAACTGGAGACAGATCCTAACTGTATTCAATTTGATGATGAAATAGAGGAGTTCGCACATCCCGGAACCACTGTAAGAGTTCTTTTGCTGCCGGATAAGCAGATAACCATTCAACAGATAAAAGACTATCTAAGACCTTACGTTAGGTATATACCAATCCCGGTTCTCCTAAATAATGAACTGATAAGCAAAGAAGTATATGAATTCACTGATTCGCATAAAGAAGGAGAGCAATTCTTTGATGGTATTCACTCCCGGAACAGGGTACAATTTGATTTTAGACTTGTCTTGAACAAAGGAGGAAAGGTAACGCCCAAACTTATTTTGTTCAATATCAAATGGCTGGAACAAAAGGTGGATGGCAATATTCTTCTTGTTTCAGGAGAACCTACGCTATTTGGATACAGAAACAGCTTCGGACTGGCTCCTGTGCCTGTATCGAGCACTTTCGGATATGGCGGCGTTGTGAACTTGCTGAGTCTTACACCTACAGCAGGAAGGGATGCTATCAGTCGAGAGAGCATCAATATGGTTGCTCAGATTGTAGCAGAAGCAGACTATGTAGCCGCTTCTTGCATCGCGAAGACCGAACTGGCGGACATCTCTCGAGAGTTTATGAGATATATCCGATATCAAGGACTGTTCCAATTTGGCGAAAATGTGTCTGTCTTTGTGTATTCAGATAAACCAGGCACGAATGAGACAATCAGGCTGAAAGACCTTAAGGTAGAGCACGAGGGGAGAAAGGTAAGGTACTACATCGGAATGGATCAAGCTATACTGAAAACTTTTACTGATGCGGACAATATTGTGTTGCGCCCCAGTGATGATTCCGACAGGCGGCAGGTGCAAATGTTCTTTATCAATCAGGCCCAGATTCCAATGATTTCAGATAGTCCACAAGTGACCTATGAGTATAAAGACAATGAACTGGACGCGGCAGAATATTCCATCAAATGGAAGATTGAGAATATCCTTAAGCACGATTATCTTTTCTCTGTTTGTGAGATAAGATTTGCGGAGATTTCGCATGGGCTTCCAGTCTTGGCTCAATATGAGGGTGAAAAAATGACTATTTATTTGAGACGGAAGTCAAATGAACTCAATTACCTCTGTGAGATATATAAGAACGACTATTCTTTACTTGAGCCTTTGGTAAAAGACTATGTAAGAACCAGTCTGTACACAAAGTTCTCGCAGTATGTTCCATCATCGCAGAAAGGTGGGGCAGAATATATGTACAAAATGCTTGTACAAAGAAAGGAAGACTGGTCATACGAGAGCACTGAGGTGGGCAATATTGAATCAGTTTGGGATGCTTATTTGCACGGAAAAGCCAATATGGAAGAGGTTGCGGCTGTAATCAACCGAGTGAATACAGCGCATACACAAACGGTTGCACCTAACAATATTGGTAATATTGTTGAGGTTTTGGGTGAGCAAAAACTGCCACAACCCGCAGCACAAGTAGAACCCAATAATGGTGGGGAAGCTCCTATAGAGGCTTTGCCCCCAATTATGAGAATAGACAAGCAAACGAATCTAAAGATATTGGTGGCGGAAAGCGATGACCAGCGAATAAACGGATATAAGAGTTTCTTGGCATTATCAGATAGTGTAAAGAATTTCTATATGGATTTCTTTATGCAGCCACACACAACAAGGATTATATGGAGTATGCACAGGATAATCTATATCTTTACGCTATTGTCTGGAAGCCTGACGCTTTACTATGATATGGAACTGAAGACTAAACTTGAGAAAGACATGACGGGCGGCAAGCCTATCACGACATCGACAATCATTACGAAGAACCGTATTTTTGTTCCGATTATTCCAGAGATGGAGGAGTATTTTGACATTAAAGAAGGAAGCAGAAAGTTCGTGGTAAGGTTTGATGATATAAGGAACTGAAGCTGTAATGACCCAAGATGAACGCTGGCTGGCAAAGTATAATGAGGTGAAGGATTTCATAGTGAAGAATCACAGGAATCCTTCGCGTCATAATATTGAGGATCACTTGGCCTTGAATTGGATCAAGCACAATAGGAAGTTGATGAATGCCGGATATCTTAAACCGGATAGAATAGAGCGGTTTAATGAGTTGCTGGCATTGATGGAGGAGAATAAACGAGTTAACCAATACCAATGAGCGCGGGAGGCTAAGGCACATGGTGCTGCCGCTTTCGCGGCTGCACCATGTGCGTGGGGAACGGAAGGCTCTAATGGCTGAAAGCCATTTGTGCCTGAAGTGGAGAAAAAGAAATACAATTCCAATTTCTGGATGTCAGTTGATGTGGTATTTAATAAAACGATGGCAAGTAAAAAGAAATCACAAAAAACGATGCTGCCTCATTCGAAGGCAAAGGTGGAGTTCTATGAGAAATATCTAGAGCGCTACCTCCCCATCATGTCCCTGTCGCCGTACATCACGACAATACATATATATGATTTCTTCTGTGGGCAAGGGGTATATGAGAATGGAGGCGAGGGTAGTCCAATACGTGCATTAAAGAGTGTTGTTAATGTCAAGAAGTCCAAGCCCTCAAGAACGAAGTTTAAACTATACCTTAACGACTTGTCACCTAAAAGCGTTGAATCTGTAAAAGACTATATCGCTCAGAATATTCCAGATTACAAAAGCTGCTGCGATGTTGAGTTTTCAACCGAAGATGCAGTAAAGCTACTTGATGAGTTAGGCACTTCATTATTTCGAACTAGAACTGATGAAAGGAACTTGCTATTTATCGATCCATACGGCTATAGCTTGATTCATAAGGAAACGATTGAAAACATCCTGAAAAACGGAAAGACAGAAATAATTCTTTTCTTGCCCGTATCTTTTATGCACAGGTTCTCTGGCTATGCATTCGATCCTGACGCATCTAATGGTGTTGCACCATTGAGAAGATTTATAGAAGAGTTCTTTCCCGAGAACCACCCAATGAGAAAGCCTGATGAGGAAATGAATGTACACGAGTATATAGATTATCTCAAAGATGCTTTCTCCTTTGGTGATAAGTATTATACCGCCTCGTATCAAATAGAGCGTGAAAAGGGGAAATATTTTGCTCTTTTCTTTATGACACACAACCTGCTGGGGTTTGAAAAGATTTTGGAGGTGAAATGGAAACTGGATGAAGAAGACGGCAACGGATTCCGGCTGGAGAAAGCATCACCATACGTGCAAATGTCGCTGTTTGAGGAAGATTTTGCTGAAGCAAAAAGACAGGAGCATAGCAAAAAATTGAGGGAGGCCATGATGGATTATCTGCAAGAGCCACGCAATAATAGCGAGATGTATAAGTTTGTAATGAGAAAAGGGTACTTGAAACAGCATGGCAATGGCATATTGAAACAACTGCAAGATGATGGACGGCTGGCGGTGCTTGACATTGCAAGCGGAAATGCAGTCAGGAAAGGTTCTTTCTATCTGACATACGAAGCAACGAAGAACCCAAAGGTAAGATTTATACTGAAATAAGAAGGAAAACAAGATGAGTACAACGAAAATAGAATGGACTGACGCTACGTGGAATCCCGTAACCGGCTGTACAAAGATGTCTGCTGGTTGCGCCCACTGCTATGCGGAAGTGATGACGCGGAGGCTGAAAGCAATGGGTGTGGCCAAGTACCAGAACGGCTTTATGGTGACGCTGCATGAAGATGCACTAAACGAACCCCGAAAATGGAGAAAACCGAGGACGATATTTGTGTGCTCGATGAGCGACCTGTTTCATAAGGACGTACCTTTCGAGTTTGTGGACAAGGTGATGAAAGTGATAACGGAAACGCCGCAGCACCGCTATCAGTTGCTGACCAAACGGGCGGACAGGATGGAGCTGTATTTCCAGACAAGGGAGGTGCCACAGAATGTGTGGCTTGGCGTAACCGTAGAGGTACAGACCTCAAAAAGTAGGATAGAGAACCTTCGCAGCATAGAGAATGCTCCCATAAAATTCTTATCTTGTGAGCCCCTTTTAGAGAATTTGGGAGAATTGAACTTGACTGACGTAGATTGGATTATTGTGGGAGGCGAAAGCGGAAATCAGGCACGTCCGATGAAGGAAGAATGGGTGAGGAATATCAAAGACCAGTGCGAGAAGGCAGACAAGGCATTTTTCTTCAAGCAGTGGGGAACCTGGGGTAGCGACGGTGTGAAGCGTGATAAACATAAGAACGGCAAGAAGCTTGACGGGAAGATTTGTCAGGCGATGCCCGAGGTATGAAAAGTTTAACAAAACATGGCGTGAAATATGGCTGCACGGGTCATTCTATAGGTGAACGACATTCAGCAGTCGATGTTTTTTTCTGGAGCTGCGGCAGGATCCCCACACCTTCGCAGCTCTTTTTTTATCTTTTTTGAAAAAAAGTTTGCACCGGATGGCGGAAAACGCCACCCGGTGGGGTAATGTCCCCAAAAGTGTGTCCTGAAAGGTAAAAGAAAAAAGTCTGTAACTTTAAAGAGCTAAAAAGGAACCTGGTAAGTTCAACTTTAAAGAAACAGACTTATAATTGCTTTTACAAAGGAACAACTTTCTGAGGTAATGTGCAAGCATGCCGAGAAAGAAAACGGTCTTCATGACCTGCTGGAGATTATGTTGGAGAGTTTGATGGTGGCTGAACGTGGGGAGTTCCTACGGGAACAGGAGGACAGGAACAAAGGGAACACTACCCCCAGAATACGATGCATTTTGGTCATTGATAATAGAGCTGGAGATTGATTCCCATGGGTCAGATTGTTGACCAGATGTGATTCTACTGGAAGTTTATGCCAAAGAATGTAAAATATCTTATGTTTTAGTTGCATTTTTGTTAGAAACAGCTATTTTTGCACAAGGGTTTACTGTATGTGACCTTGCCATCAACGACGGTTTCGCATAGGCTCGTTGACAAGTAGTTATTAACAATTATTATCTTTTTCTGGATCATGGAACTGCTGGAATATGCGTGGATTTTTGAGTTTTATAGAAGGATCGCAGAGTTAAAGGATATGGCTATGCCAGAGAACTGGGATTATTTGAGAAATCCTACGGGGAAACAGCCTATTCTTGTTAACTATATTAAGCATACTTTTAGTAAGCTATTAGAAGAAGGAAAGATTCTTGAGCAGGGAGGCTATTCTCTATTTAATACTGGTTTAGTGACGCCAAACCAGGAAGAGATTTATGCTTTTTTCCAGGAGAATAAAAAGAAAGATAATCAGCCTTGGTTTTTCATAGGGTGGAGGAAAAGTAGCGATCGCGATTTGATGAAGTTCACTGATTTGCCTGATGTCGCAAATTACTTCTCCAGTCCTGCTGAATTAATATATGATACTGGAATTGAATTGAGGCCAAATATTGATCACATCATTGATGATAACTTGTCTCGTTTCCCTTCGGCATTGCAGACAATGGATAAGTATCAACTGGGTAATATTTTAGGTGGAACTATTAAAGATGCAATTCGAAGAGTTCGTAGGAATTACAAGACAGCTGTGCCTCAATACTATTCTGGTAAGATTCAGTTATTGCTTCCTTTATGCTTAACATCTAAGGCTGTCGCAGATTTGGCCCTTGTTATTGAAAAGGAGAATATGGTTTATCGAGCTTCGACTTGTTTAACTATAGACATGGCTATTAATAATGCTCGTCTTATTGCAAAGCCAGATGACGAGTGGTTAAAGTAAAAAATATTTTGTCTTTTGATGGAATTGTTTTATCTTTGCATAAACAAATAATAGTTTTACTGATTTTTTACTTTTGGGGACTTGTTCCTCACTTTCAAAAGGATTTTTCTTAAAACATGATTTTAGAGAGCTTCGGCTCTCTTTTTTTTGATTAATGCCGGTTTTGTCTTTCAATAACATAATTATTCTTTGTTAGAATTATTCCAAATATTAAATGCTCTATATATCTGATATATAGGTAATTAACAGTTTTCGCGTTGTCTTGTTGATAACTATTTCTTATTATTTCTTTGATTATCAGTACTAAATAATCTATCTTCGCGGCAAAGAGTAGAATGTACACGTTGTTCAATGATATAGACAATTAAGAAATAGTTTGGTAAAGGTTTATCTAAATATGTTCGCGTCTCTCCTTAGTAGAAGAAGCGAGAGTAGCCTGACCAACGCAATTGGCCGAATGGTCGAAAGCATTGATGCACCATTCTGGTATTCGCGCATTCGGCCTGGTGTAAGGTCTTTTTTTGCGGAGAGTATCAATTATGGTATTTTGGAGTCCCTGTTGACTAAATTAGATGAAGTCGTACCACAGACAGACTTCCAGAGAAAGGATTGCGAGAATTCTAAGTTGGCGGTGAAGCTGATGTATGCGATGTCCTTTGATATGCTTAAAGGAAAAACAATGCTTAAACCTGCTGCCAAATCGATCCCCTTTTACGGTATCGAACTGGATGTTAATCCGGATGCAATTATCATGTGGAAAGACCCTCAGGGGAGATACCACGTTGGAGCTATTAAGACAAAACTGAAAAAATCGGCCTTCAAGGAAGAGGAAGCCACGATGATTGCCTGTATGATAAAGTATTATCTTCAGACGTTATTCCCGGAATACATTGTAGAGGACAAATACTGTATCTGCTATGACGCCTTTAGGAGTAAGATGTATTCTGTAAAGAGCTATACACAGAATCTCATCAAGGCTTCTGCAATAGCACAAAGAATAGCGCTACAGGCTCCTCTGGCTGCATAATTTAATTAGAATGAAATAATGAAGATATACCACTATACATCGATTCAAACCTTGGCGCTTATCCTGAATAGCCATTTTTTTGATTTTACAGACTGGACAGGGTAGATGATAATGAGGAGTCCATTTACGGTTCCGGTCCTTTCAGGAGAAAACTGGGATTATAAACTTTCGTTTCAATTTGATGTTTTTGTGAGAACGGTTGGAACGGTTTAAAAATGAATAAGATCTATGGGAAAGAGAGTGTTCATAAGTCATGCGTCTGCGGACGAGAGAATCGTCTCAATATTCGTGGATTTCATACTCCACGATGGTTGTGGCGTGGAGTTGGAGGATATTATGTACACAACGGGTGATGATACGGGTATCCCTAATGGAGAAGATATCCCCTCTACCATCAAGGAAAGCATCCGTGAGTGCCGTTTGTTCATTATGATGGTATCTCCGAATTATCGGAAAAGCGAAGTTTGCTTGAACGAGATGGGGGCTGCCTGGATGTGTGATGGAGTAAAAAAGATCATTTTACTGCTCCCCTCGGTAGATTTTGACCGGATGGGCTGGCTGATTAGTTTACAAAAGGCGACGAAATTGACTGACGCACGGGGGCTTGATCAAATCCACGATCAAATTGTAGCGTCCTTGTCCACGAAAGTCCAGACCTCGACTTGGAATCGGTACAAGGCTTATTTCCTCAAACAATTGGAAGAGATTCCAGCCGATGCTCCTGATAACGTAGATATGCTTGGTGAGACTACAGAACTGTCGCAATTGGATGTGCTCGGATTGAGTGAGAAGTATGCTTTACACTCAACAGCATATGTAGAACTACTAACAGAGTTCACTTCTGCGATGAATACCTATACAGGGCAGTTGAATAGCGCTACTCAGAGGATAAAGAATTACAATCATAACCCGCAATTGTTTACCGCTACCCAATTGCAAGGTATATTCAAAACAGCGGCTCGTAACACCGACTCCCTCTCTGCGGTGTATGAGGTCAAAACCAGCATATTACGTTATCATTTTGACCAATCCGTTAAGTACGCACTGGTGATGCGGGAAAGGATGGGGAAGAGCACTTTTGATGGGGCATTGCAAGAGCGCTTCTTAGAATTAAAGGAGAGAATGAGTTTCGCGTACGAAAGACTTAAACAATTTAGGGAAACATTAGACGATGTAGTTGGATTTGACAAGACGTTTAAGATGTCTGTCAACCGTCTCAAGATAGCAATGGATAATATGCTGTCCGTGGTCTCATTCTGCATTTCGCGAACTGCCGAATTAGCTTGATATTATGTCTGTAACATTGGAAGTGACCTTTGCAGAAGGTGAGCCCGTTTCTATCAAAACCCTGGAGCGGATCTTCCGGAAGTGGATGGAAGCCATTGAGTTGGATGCCGACCAGTATGAGGTAAAGAGCACGCCGTCACCGGATCCGGAGAGGGCATATGGACGGCTGGAAGTAACTTATCGGCAAAAGACGCTGTTCTTTGCCAATTTCTACAAAAAGTATCTTCGGACGGAGGCGGGGAAGCGCACGATCCAGGGGATGGTGACGGTGCGCCGAAGGAACGACGGCAAGCTCCTGACGGCCCCCGGAGAAACCCTCACGTTGAATATCGACGACCGTTGGCACGTGAATTACAACGGCAAACAGGCCGATCTGGCCGATGCCTTGCAGGATGTCCTTCCAATCCGCGACGAGGCGGAGGTGCAGCGGATAATGGAGACCCTCAGAATCGGCCCGGAACATATTCGTATGGACAGTTTCCAGAAGCGCTATGTGGTTGACATCCCCATCCCGGAACTACAGTGGGAGGAAGAGCCTGCTCCGGCGTTTATTTACAAGTACGTACCGCTGGAGGTTTTCCATAATATGCTGCTAAACGGCTCATTCAGAATGAATTCCATCGTATCGCAGAGCGACAGGGAGGAAACGTTCTACCTGGGCGATCTGCTCTGTGCCGATTATGAAGACGAGTTCAAACGCTTCGCCGGTGTGCTGCGGGAACAAACGGTGTTAATATCTTCATTTACAACGGAGTACGATAGCTCCAAAATGTGGAAAGAGTATGCTGGGGAGGGAAGGGGAGTCTGCTTGTGTTTTAGTTTAATTGGCAGGCAGACTCTTCATCAAGTGCAGTATGTCAACAGGAGTTCTTCGCCCCTGATGAAGTTGAAGGAGAGCGTGTTACAGTTAAAAGCCGATGGCATCTGCATCCATTTCTCCGCCGTCGATGATTGCCA
>Ga0310786_10010344_pt1 | contig 11734 bp, 8 predicted proteins | sample AusTroGonzalo_MG_FD_203881 | JGI IMG/M metagenome (GOLD analysis project Ga0310786, IMG submission 203881) | Bovine rumen microbial communities from tropical cattle in Woodstock, Queensland, Australia - Gonzalo_03 (v2) (version 2) | ecosystem: Host-associated > Mammals > Digestive system >... | reverse complement strand
AAATATAGTTTTCACCATAGTCCTTTGTCCAATGATATTGGTTAGACAAACCACCATGTTGAGTCGGACTATCTGCTGTTCCAAAACCAAATAGGTCAATCCAACCGTTATAATCAGCAGCAATTCTTTCATTGTCAGACTTGGTTGTATTTGCGGTTGTCTCGTCTTTCACAACATTACCTATAATACTACTACCAACATCTCCACCTACAAAATCATATTGGTGCTTGGCGAAACGCCAAGTGCTTCTGTAAGCATTGTATTGCAAATTGCCTCTTGAGAAAACCGCATATTCGTTGGTGCCAATCGTGAAAGCACCGCTGTGCCACACCAAACGGAGTTCGGCATCTTTGCAATAATCGTTTGTTTTGACTTCTTTGCCAATGCTGTATGTGCCAGTGAAACCGTATGGGTCACTACCATGATGAAATTCAACATCAAGGTCGCCTTCGTCTGAATAATCACCTGCAAATACAATCGCATATCTCACAGAATCAGCATCAGCCGTTGATGGTTTGTACAACTTGATAGAGCCCGTGTTGTCACTCTTCGAAAGATCGAATTCCTGGCTCGCTAAGTTAATTGTAACTTGGTTATTAAAACCGTAAACAGTAATATCCTTAGTGGTTTTGTATATGGCATCATCATTATTGTCAACACTATTGATGCTATTATGATAGATGTTCTTGCAGGTGAACTTCACCAAGGCGCACTGGTTCATCAGCCAGTTGTGTTCCACGGTATAAGCCTTCAAATCTGAGTCGAAATCCTCCTTGGAAGCGGCATACGAAATCACCGGCAGACTGGCGGTTTGGTCGCTCAAGTCAACGGTAATCGTGCCGTTGTCATTGCTAAAAGCGGGAGTTTGGCTGCCGAGGAAATAGAAATACAGCTTTTGATCGCCCGTCGTGGCAGGGTCAAAAGTGATGTTGCCAGAGAAAGTGGCCATATAGGTATCGTGGGACTGGACAGCTCCAGTTTGTGTGGTCGTGGAAACCGTGGTACATCTCAACGCACCAATATACTTGCCTTGGTAAGCCACATAGATTGTGTCGTCTTCTTCATATTGCACGGTGGCAACACCGTCGGCGTCAAAAGGATTCACATCCGCCTTGGCGTTCGAGTCAGTGCCGAGGCCCAAGGAGATGTTGAAGGTCTGGCCTTCGAGCATAGGCAGGCCGTTGCCGTTATCAATCAGGTTGTCTTTCTTGCATTGCGTGAAACCCATCACCAATGCGAAAGCCATAATAATTACGCTAAGTTTCTTCATGATTGTCATTATTAATAAGGTGATAGGATTACTTTGACTTCTTTGATTTCAGCAAGGCATAACCGGCACCAGCGGCAATCAACATGACCACACCGCTGCCAAGGGGAGCCGTATCCTGGGGCGTTTGTCCAAAGCCCTGGTTACCCACGCCAATAGTATTACCCGTATACGTGGCGTTTTCCCTACCAAAAACACTAGAGGTGCTGATACCACCCTCGAATCTCGTTGTGGCACCATGCTCGCGGCCGAAGAAGCTTTGGGCCGAAACGCTCATCGGCAGAGCCATAATGACTGCCAAGGCGATAAGAGAAATCGTCTTTCTCATGTTCATAAATTTTTGTTATTTGATTGATTTTTAAATAATTAACTTCAAAATAAGGGGTCTACCCCCTCGTAAGAGGCTGCAAAAGTACAACTTTTTTTGATACAAAAAGAAAAAAATGAAAAAAATTGTTTTTTGGGGATTCTATTTTCCGCCTTCCTTCAGTTCGGATTGCTGCCGCAAAAGCCGCTGCGTCACCGAGTCCATGATTCTTTCCAGTTGGTCGGGACGCTCGGTGTAATAGCGCATGTTTTGCGAAAAAATGCTGTCGGTGATGCCATAATGCTCAAAGAGCTGGTCGTAATACGAGCGGGTCAGGCCCTTATAATCTTTGGGGGCCTCTTCTGCCTCGCGCTCCTGGGCTTTTTGGTAGTTGATGTCGGCCTCGATGATTTGCACATCGGTCATGATGTCGATCATCTCCTCCTGGGTGAGCAGACGCTCGGGCATAAAGCCTTTGTCCTTGTGGCCACAGGAGACCACAAGGACAAAAAGCATCACTATTATTATTAATCGCTTCATTCCGAATCAGTTGCCAACATCCGACAAGAACTTGATTCTCATCAATCGCACTTCCTCTTCCTCGTATTCGTCTTCGCCGAGTTCTTGAAGGGCGGTCTGCACGTCGTCGGATTCGGCCTCGTGGAAGTATTCCAAGATGTCCTCCTGGTGGTAGATGTCGACGAAGTCCTCAATGAAGTAGTTGATGTCGAGGTGCGTGCCCGAAGAAACGATGCTCTCGATTTCGGAAAGCAACTCGTCGAAGCTCAAGCCTTTACCATAGGCGATGTCGTCGAGCGGAATTTTTTTGTCGATATTTTGGATGATGCCGATCTTGAGGGCCGAGTTGTTGACTACCGACTTCACCACCATATCGTTCGGGCGGGTGATTTCGTTCTCCTCCACATACTCCTTGATGAGCTTGATGAAAGGCTCGCCGAATTTCTCTGCCTTGCCTGCACCCACACCCGCAATCTGGGTCATCTCCTCCTTCGTGATGGGGTATTGGATGGCCATATCCTCGAGTGAGGGGTCTTGGAAGATGACGAAAGGCGGCAATCCGTTTTGCTTGGCAATGGTCTTGCGCAGGTCTTTCAGCAAGGCGAAGAGGGTCTTGTCGGCACCACCGTCCTTGTTGGCGCCCATGGCTGCCATGGTCTCGGGATCGTCCTCGTCGGAGTTCTCGTAGTCGTGGTCCTTGACGAGCATGATGGTGTAAGGCTTCTTGATGAAGTTCTTACCGTCCTTGGTAATCTTCAGGATGCCATAGTTTTCGATGTCTTTCGACAACAGCTTGTGCACCAATGCCTGACGGATGACCGCGGTCCAGTATTTCTCGTCGTGCTCGTCGCCGGCGCCAAAGAACTCGTTGTTCTCCTGCTTGGCCGCCTTGATGTCGCCAGTGAGTTTACCAGCCAGCAACTCAGCGATATGCTTGGTCTTAAACAGCTGCTTGGTCTCTTCCACGGCTTCAAGGACGAGCTTCAGGTCTTCCTTGCCGTCGAATTTCTCTTTGGGCGAGCGGCAGTTATCGCAAGCACCGCAATTCTCCTTATTATATTCCTCTCCGAAATAATGCAGCAGCAGCCTATGACGACAAACCGCTGACTCGGCGTAGGTCACGGTCTCGTTCAACAATTCACGGGCAATCTCTTGTTCGGCCACGTTCTTGCCTTTGTTGAACTTCTCCAGCTTGTGGATGTCCTCGTAGTCGTAGAAGGCGATGCAGTTGCCTTCGCCGCCGTCGCGCCCCGCACGACCCGTCTCCTGATAGTAGCCTTCAAGGCTCTTGGGGATGTCGTGGTGGATGACGAAGCGCACGTCGGGCTTGTCGATGCCCATGCCGAAAGCGATGGTGGCCACGATGACGTCAACTTCCTCCATGAGGAACTTATCCTGGTTCTCCTTACGGGTCTGGCTATCCAACCCGGCATGGTAGGGCAAGGCACGGATGCCGTTAACGAGAAGTGTCTCGGCCAGTTCCTCAACTTTCTTGCGGCTGAGGCAATACACAATGCCCGATTTGCCCGGGTTCTGCTTGATGTATTTGATGATGTCTTTGATGACGTCTTTGGTCTTGGGACGTACCTCATAATAGAGGTTCGGGCGGTCGAACGACGACTTGAACACCTTGGCATCCATGATCTCGAGGTTCTTCATGATGTCATTCTGCACCTTCACCGTGGCGGTGGCCGTCAAGGCGATGATGGGGAGGTTGTCGCCGATGGCGTTGATGATGGGACGCAAGCGGCGGTATTCAGGGCGGAAGTCGTGACCCCACTCCGAGATGCAGTGCGCCTCGTCGATGGCGACGAACGAAATCTGAAGACCACGCAAAAAGTCGACGGTCTCGTCTTTGGTGAGCGACTCGGGGGCGACATAAAGCAGCTTGGTCTTGCCGCTCTTCAGGTCTTCCTTGACCTCAAGCAACTCGGCTTTCGACAGCGACGAGTTCATCACATGGGCGATGCCTAGCTCGGTGCCGAAGTTACGGATCATGTCGACTTGGTTCTTCATCAAGGCAATGAGCGGAGACACAACGATAGCCGTGCCTTTCGACATCAACGCCGGCAGCTGGTAGCACAACGACTTGCCGCCACCTGTAGGCATCAATACGAAGGTGTTGTTGCCGCCTAGGATGCTTTTGATGATCTCCTCTTGGTTTCCCTTGAATTGGTCGAAACCGAAAACATTCTTCAGTAGCTTGTGTATCTCCTGATCTTCTTTTTTTGCCATGAGTTCCTCCTTTTGGTATATTCCAAATTTTTGTGTTTCTTTGCAATCTCTTTCAAGAAGTCGCGTTCTTATCCAGGGTCGCCCCTTTTTTTGACGCAAAGACAAAGTTATAGCTTTTAAATCATTCGGCGCAAGAAAAAAGTGAGAAAAAATGAAAAAAAATGACACAATTATAGAATTAGCAACACAAATCATTGAAAATGAAGCTAATGAAATCATGGGATTGAAAAGCCGAATTGGCGATGATTTCGAAAAAGTCGTGGAAATGATGCTGGAATGCAAAGGCAATATCGTGTTTTCCGGCATCGGAAAGAGCGCTCTCATCGCCCAAAAGATTGTGGCGACGATGAACTCCACGGGCACCACGGCGGTATTTATGCATGCCGCCGACGCCATCCACGGCGACTTGGGCATCGTCCGCGAAGGCGACGTTGTGGTCATTTTGTCGAAAAGCGGCGAGACACCCGAAATCAAGGTTCTGGTGCCACTCATCAAGCTTCGGGGCAACAAAATCGTGGCCATGGTCGGCAACCCCAAGTCATATCTCGCACAGCAAGCCGACTTTGTCCTCGACGTGAGCGTCAACGACGAGGCCATCCCCGACAGTCTCGCCCCCACGAGCAGCACAACTGCACAACTCGTCATGGGCGACGCCCTCGCATTAATATTAATGAGGTGTCGTGGCTTCTCCACGGAGGACTTCGCCAAGTTTCACCCTGGCGGTGCACTGGGCAAGCAACTCTATCTCCGAGTGAAAGACCTGTATGTCAACAACGAGCGCCCCGAGGTGGGTCCCGACGACACCCTGACGCGCGTCATCATTGAGATGACCCACAAGCGCCTCGGCGCCACCGTAGTTACCTGTAGAGACGTTTCCCGAAACGTCTCAGGGAACAATTCAGGAGACGTTTCAGGAAACGTCTCTACGATTCTAGGCATCATCACCGACGGTGACCTGCGCCGCATGTTGATGAACACACCCGACATCGAGCACGTGAAGGCCTCGCAAATCATGACCTCTAACCCCAAGACCATTGAAGAAGACGCCTTGGTGGTGGATGCCCTGCACAAGATGAGAGCCAACAGCATCACGCAATTACCCGTGGTGAAAGATGGTAAATACATGGGAATCATTCATTTGCATGACATTTTAAAGGAAGGAATTTTTTGAATTGAGAATTGACAATTGATAATTGATAATTTGAAGATGAAGCTGAGAACTGAACATCTGGTGAAGAAATACGGTCAACGTACCGTGGTCAACGACGTTGACATTGAGGTGGAACAAGGGCAGATCGTGGGTCTGCTGGGGCCCAACGGCGCCGGCAAGACAACGACCTTCTACATGGTGGTGGGACTCATCAAGCCATATTCGGGCAAGGTGTATCTCGAAGACGAGGACATCTCCAGCCTGCCCATGTACAAGCGCGCCCAAAAAGGCATCGGTTACCTGGCACAGGAAGCCTCCGTGTTTCGCCAAATGAGCGTTGAGGACAACATCTACTCCGTCATGCAGTTCAAGAAGATGAAGGAAGCCGACCGTAAAAAGAAACTGGAGGAGCTGCTCGACGAGTTCGGCTTGCAGCATGTGCGCAAGAGCAAGGGCATACAGTTGTCGGGCGGTGAACGTCGCCGTACCGAGATCGCCCGTGCCTTGGCCGTCGACCCCAACTTCATCCTATTGGACGAGCCTTTCGCCGGCGTCGACCCCATTGCTGTGGAGGACATCCAGCGCATCATCTTCAAGCTGAAAAGGAAAAACATCGGTGTGCTCATCACCGACCACAACGTGCACGAGACACTCAGCATCACCGACCGCGCCTATCTGCTCTTCGACGGCAAGGTGCTGATGTCAGGCCTGCCCGAGACCCTCGCCGCTGACGAACACGTCCGCGAGGTCTATCTGGGGCATAATTTTATACTTCACAAGAAGGAGTTGTAGGGTCGCTTCGCGTCATTGCGAGGAGGAACGACGAAGCAATCTAGGGATAAAACTACAATAAATCGTATAAGTCTTCCCACTTAGGATTCATACCCTCAATCAAAGCAAGTTTTGTTGCTCTTGAACCGCCTTTGATTTGTTTCTCTCTTTCAATGGCATCCTTGATTGAAACGTATTGTTCGAAATACCCTAGCTTGTCGACACCATATTTTGCTGTAAAACTATTTGGGTGTAGCGCTGTTTTGTGTTCATAGACTCGTCTTTTTAGATTAGAGGTCACCCCAGTATATAATGTGCCATTCCTACGGCTAAACAATATATAAACATAGGCACTCTTTTCCATAATAATAGTTTGTATTTCTGGATTGCTTCGTTCCTCGCAATGACGCGAAGCGCGTCTTATTCCTCAGTAGTCTTCCCCCCGAAAAACACCGACAGCAAAATATAGAGCACCATGATAAATGGCAAGGCCAGCCATTTAAAAATCACAAAACCAATAACAGAGACGGCCAGGAAAATCCATCTTACTTCGTTGCCTTTCCAACTCAGTGACTTCATTTTGAACGAGAAGCACCTCAGGTTGCTCACCATCATGAACGACAACAGCAAGGTGATGCCGAGGCAAGCCCAGTAGTCCAAAGCGCCATCAGCCAGATGACCGACTTGTGCCAATGCCAAGGGCAAAGAGGCAACGAAAATGGCCATAGCCGGAGCAGGGATGCCACGGAAGGCCGTCTGCTGCGTCTCGTCGATATTGAAGCGAGCCAAACGGATGGCGGCAAAAACGGGCAACAGGAACGCCACGCAAGGCAATAGGTCAATGCCGTCGATGGTAACTCGAGGCAAGTCAAGGGCGTTGTTCATCATGTAACTCATAATGAGACCTGGCGCCACGCCAAACGAGACAATGTCGGATAACGAGTCCAAGTCGGGACCGATGGGTGAATGGGCGTCAAGAAGCCGGGCCAAAAAACCGTCGAGGAAATCAAAGATACCGGCCACGAGGATCATAAGGGCGGCCTTAACGGGCATGTTAGTGGCGATAAACAAGATGGAAAAACAACCCGACAGCAGGCTGCCGCAGGTAATGACATTAGGGATGTGTTTCTTGATATTCATGGAATGTGGTTTTAATGCTGCAAAGATAGTTTTTTTTGGTGTCGAACCAAACTAGAACAAAGAAAAGGTTATTTTTGCAGGATTTTTGACTCGAATTCCATGCAGCATCAGTTTTATTCCCTAAAAGAGGTTGCGGACATCATCGGCGGAAAGCTCGTAGGAGCCTATGACGGCTTGCGCATCAGCGACTTGCTCATTGACAGCCGTCATCTGATGGATGCCCGACAGGCCTTGTTCTTTGCCCTGACGAGTGTGCGCAACGACGGCCATAAGTACATCAAAGACCTGTACGACAGGGGTTTGCGCGCCTTCGTAGTGAGACGTCTCCCCGACGAAGGCCTCCCTGGCGCTGCCTTCATCGTGGTGAACGACACCTTGAAAGCCCTGCAGACCCTGGCGGCACACCACCGCCAGCAGTTCGACATCCCCGTCATCGGCATCACGGGCAGCAACGGCAAGACCATCGTCAAGGAATGGCTCTACCAAATGCTCAGCCCCGACCACAACATCGTCCGCAGCCCGAAGAGCTACAACTCGCAAGTGGGCGTGCCGCTGTCGGTGTGGCAGATGAACGACACCTACGACATGGCCATCTTCGAGGCCGGCATCTCCGAACCCGACGAGATGACGGCGCTGCAAGACATCATCCGCCCCACCATCGGCGTGTTCACCAACATTGGGCAGGCACACGAGGAGAACTTCATCAACCGAGCCCAAAAAGCAGGTGAGAAACTCAACCTGTTCACTAAAGCCGAACAGTTGGTGTATTGCATGGATTACTCAGAAATTCAACAGGTCGTCATCCGTTCGGGCATCGCCTCCAAAGTAAAGCTCTTCACGTGGAGCCGTAAGTTCGAGGAGGCCGACCTTTTCGTCGGCGAGGTGAAGAAAGCCGAGAAGAGCACGACAATAAGCTGCACCTATCGCGGCGAAAAGATGTCGTTCAAGATTCCCTTTGCCGACAAAGCCTCCGTCGAAAACGCCATACAGTGCATCGCCGTCGGCCTGCTGATGCAGATGCAACCCGAAGTCATCGCCGAGAGGCTGCTGTCGCTGACGACCATAGCCATGCGCCTCGAGATCAAGGCGGGCATGAACAACTGCACCATCATCAACGACTACTACAACTCCGACGTCAACTCGCTGGCCATCGCCTTGGACGTGATGCGCCACCAGCGCCAGCACCAGCATAAAGTCGTCATCTTGTCCGACATCCTACAAAGTGGCCGCAACGAGATGGACCTCTACACCGAAATCGGGCAACTGCTCAAGACCAAAGGCGTCGACATGCTCATCGGCATCGGCGAGGGCCTCTCGCGCCAAGCCAACAAGTTCGACATGGAGTGCTACTTCTACCCCAACGTCGGCGACTTCTTGGCACGCTTCCCCTTCTCGAAGTTCAACAACCAGACTATACTGCTGAAAGGCGCCCGTGCTTTCGAGTTCGAGCAAATCAGCATGGAGCTGCAGGAAAAGGCGCATGAAACCGTCCTAGAAATCAACTTCAGCAACTTGGTCAGCAACCTCAACCACTTCCGTTCCAAGATCAAGCCCGAGACCAAGCTCATGGTGATGGTGAAGGCCTTCGGCTACGGCAGCGGCAACCTCGAGGTCTCCAATGTGCTGCAATTCCATAACGTCGACTACCTCACCGTGGCTTTCGCCGACGAGGGCGTGGAGCTGCGCCGTGCCGGCATCAACCTGCCCATCATGGTGATGAGCCCCGAGGTGAACAGCTACGACAACATCATCAAATACCACCTCGAGCCAGAGGTGTTCAGCTTCCGTAACCTGGAGTTCATCGAGAAGGCGATGGAAAACCTGGCCCTGCCGCAGGCACACCCGCTCAACGTCCACATCAAACTCGACACGGGCATGCACCGCTTGGGCTTCTCCAACGACGAGTTGCCCGAGCTCATCCGCCGCATCAAGGCCAACCCCATGCTGTGCGTGAAGAGCGTGTTCTCGCACCTTGCCACCGCCGACAACCCCGCCGAGGACGAATTCACCTTAAGCCAGATACATAACTTCGAGAAAGGCAGCCAGATGATTGCCGAGGCCTTCCCGCAAGTGCTGCGCCACATCCTCAACACGGCGGGCATCTCACGTTTCCCACAGTACCAGTTCGACATGGTACGCTTGGGCATCGGCCTCTATGGCGTGCCCACCTGCGAGGCCGACAAGGGCTTGTTGCTGCCCGTGGTGTCGCTCAAGACCACCATCAACCAGATCAAGCACATCCCCGCTGGCGACAGCATCGGCTACAACCGCCACGGCCGTGCCGAACACGACATGCGCATCGGCATCGTGCCCATCGGCTATGCCGACGGCCTCTCAAGGCTGCTGGGCAACGGCAACGGCACCTTCTATGTACACGGAAAGCCCGTGAAGACCGTTGGTGACATCTGCATGGACATGTGCATGCTCGACCTCACCGACGTGGAGGCCGCCGAGGGCGACAGCGTGGTCATCTTCGACGCCGAGCACGACATCGCTGACATCGCCAAGGCTTGCCAAACGATACCCTACGAAATCATGACTAGGGTTTCGCAGCGGGTGAAGCGAGTTTATTACCAAGAATAAAAAAAGAGGGCGATGCCCTCTTTTTTTATTCAACCATTCAGCGCCTCAGCACCACCGACAATATCTATCAACTCATTGGTGATGACGTTCTGGCGGGCCTTGTTGTATTGGATCCTGAGCTCCTGCGACAGCTGCTCGGCGTTGTCGCTGGCGATGTGCATGGCTGTCATGCGGGCGCCGTGTTCTGCCGTCAAGGCATCGAGCATAATGGAATAGAAGTTGGTGCGAATCACCTTGGGGATCAGGTCGTTGACGAAGGTCTCCTTATCGGGCTCCACGATATAGTCGAAGGTCTTGGCTTTGCCTCCCGTTTCAGCTTTCAAAGGCAGCACCACCTCACGCTGTGGCGCCTGTACGCCTGCGTTCTTGAAATGGCTGAACACCAGCTCCACACGGTCGACCTTCTTGCTAAGGAATAGCTCCACCATCTTATCGCTGATTTCCATGGCGAGGTCATAAGACATGCTCTCGGCCAAAGGCGCATATTGTCCCTCCACCTTGATGGCAAACTTCTTGGCGTAGTCGTTCACCTTCTTGCCCACGAGAAAGACCATGACATTCTCCGCGCCGAGGCTTGCGGCATATTCATCATACACCTGCTTGAAGAGCTTGCAGACGCTGGAGTTGTAGACGCCACACAAGCCGCTGCTCGACGAGAAGGCCATCAGCACGACACGCTTCACCTCACGCTTTTCGGCTAGCGGGATGCTGACTTCGCCTTCGAGGGAGCCGAGGTAGTTGGCAAGTGCCTCGCTCAGCTTGTTCTTATAAGGCAGAAAACGCGTGGTGATACCTTCGGTCTTCTTCAGCTTGGCCGCCGACACCATCTTCATCGCACTCGTGATTTTCTGCGTCGAGGCGACGGAAGCGATTCTTGCTCGGATTTCTTTTAGTGATGCCATTATCTATAATTTAGAATTGAAAATTGAGAATTGACAATTAGGCGAAGCCTCGTATTTGCGCATTCAATCTTTAAATTATCAATTGTCAATTATCAATTATCAATTAAAATGTTCGCTTAAGTTCACCGCTTCCTCCTTGAGTACCGCCTTGATGTCGTCGTCGATCTTGCCGGCTCTCAGCTGTTCCAGCACGTCTTTGTGCTTCACCTCCATCATGTCAAGGAATTGTTTCTCAAACTCCAGCACCTTGTTTTCCGGCACCTTACTCAGCAAGCCATTGGTGCCGCAGAAGATGATGGCGATTTGTTTTTCGACAGGCATAGGAGTGTATTGCGGTTGCTTCAGCAACTCCACATTCTTGCGACCCATGTCCAAAATCGCCAGAGTGGCGGTATCGAGTTCAGCACCGAACTTCGAAAAGGCCTCCATCTCACGGAACTGCGCCTGGTCGAGTTTCAGGGTACCTGCCACCTTCTTCATCGACTTGATCTGGGCGTTACCACCAACACGTGACACCGAGATGCCGACGTTGATGGCGGGACGGATACCAGCGTTGAAGAGGCTGGTTTCCAAGAAAATCTGTCCGTCGGTGATGGAGATGACATTGGTGGGGATATAAGCCGACACGTCGCCTGCCTGCGTCTCGATGATCGGCAGGGCCGTGATGCTGCCGCCGCCTTTCACGATGTCCTTAAGACTGTCGGGCAGGTCGTTCATCTGACGTGCCACGTCGTCGTTTTGGATAATCTTGGCGGCACGCTCCAGCAGACGGCTGTGGAGGTAGAAGATGTCGCCAGGATAAGCCTCACGTCCAGGGGGACGGCGCAGGATCAGCGACACCTCACGGTAGGCCACGGCCT
>Ga0310786_10010343_pt1 | contig 11735 bp, 23 predicted proteins | sample AusTroGonzalo_MG_FD_203881 | JGI IMG/M metagenome (GOLD analysis project Ga0310786, IMG submission 203881) | Bovine rumen microbial communities from tropical cattle in Woodstock, Queensland, Australia - Gonzalo_03 (v2) (version 2) | ecosystem: Host-associated > Mammals > Digestive system >... | reverse complement strand
ATTATAAATATCCCAATATAAAGACTCTTGAGGAAAACATCCTCTATCCATCCATCTTTTTATATAAGAATCTGACCTATACTTATTAATTATTTTATTGATATAGTGTGCTCTTCTTTCAGGACCAATTGAATCAAACCAAGAAAGATAATGATCCATTAAAGAATCTGTAAATTCTTTATGCTTAAAAAATTTTTCAACTTCTCTTTTACCTTCTTCAGATTCAAAATATTCTTTAATCCTTTGTGTTAGATTCTCCATTACTATTAATATAATTTTTTAGTTTAACATAATCTTCATAATGATTTTCTTCAAGTTCATCTATGATACATTCAATTGTGGTCTTATCAATCCTACTGATAGCATCTCCTATATCTTTAAGCCTCATTTTTTCAAGAATATATCTAAGATTATAAGCAATACCAGATCCATCTAAAAGATAATCACATATATCATCTTCATACATAGATTCTAAAACTTCCCTTTCATCTCCATTATCTATAACTTCTTTAACCGGGTCGATATCTTCTTCCTTTACATATCCAGACCCTTCAAGAAAATAAGCTTCAAATTCTTCCCAACTCATTATTCTTTCGGCAAGATATTTGATAATTTCTGCTCTATCCCAAGGAGTAAGATTCTCAACTTTTTTGATTATATCTTTTCCTTCTTCTTTGTATTGAATTGTTGTACTCATTTCTTTTAAATATTAAATAAATTCATAAACTGTACCACTGGATTATTTGAAATATCTTCATAAACAAAATACCTTACATTAGCATTATCTTTAAATGAACATATATATGAAGAATTTTCCGGTATCCAAGTAAAATCATTACCTCTAAATTCAACTACATATAATTTATGTTGTACTACACTTGGAAGTTCTCCATCTTTAAGATTAGCTTCAAAATATAATGTATTTCCATCATTCATTAAAAATTTTGAACCGGAATATAACATTACATAATATTCATCAGCTCTTTCATCTAAAGTTATTTTAGTTATTTTAATCATAATTACTCATTTGAATAATTTTTAAAATAATTTTTAATTACCACGACCGGTGTACCTTTTGATCCACTACCACTAGTTAAATCCATCAATGAACCAAGTAAATCTGTATATCTTCTAGGAGTAGTACCTTGGCTAGCCATATTTCCAACTAGGCTTGTATTGTTTTCTTTGATTGTCATCTTAATAGCATTCTCTAATTCTACACCTTTCAAATCCTTGAATTGGTCATCGGCAAATGCTTTAATCTTAATCTCATTAGGTGTACCAACAAGTCCCATTGTATAAGCCGGCGAAACAACCGGGTCTGCAAATTCCCAAATACCTCCAACTGGGTCTTTGAAACAACCATCGCCATAAACCATTACTTCAACAATCTTTCCAGTTGCATTCTCAATCTGTCTTTGAACTTCTTCTACAAGATTCTGTGCTGATTCTTTAGTAGGAAAAAGTTTAAGTTTCTCTTCACTTGCTTTATTAGAACCAAGAAGACCATAATCACACTTAGAAGAACAAATATCTGCAAGGGTTATATGAAAATTATTACCATAATCCGCTCTCCAATCGGCATAATCATGAAGACCACAATAAATAACACCATCTCTAATAGTTATCTCATCTTTATTATCCCAAGCACAATCATGGATAATACATTCTCTTCCTTCTTTTTCTACTAATTCTTTATAATATTCTTTTATATTAACACCAGTAAATGGATTAACTCCACTTGGATTGCCTACTTCATCAGCATCTGGCATATAAATAATTACACCTTTAGTAGTAGCTCTTGCAATAGCCTTAAGAATCATACTGAATCTATTTCTTGAATAGATAGGATTAGCTACTACAATATATTCTCTAGCACCACCAAATTTAAATTGTATGTCAAGTGCGATATCATCAATAGTGACATAATTACCAAGACTTCTTGCAACAACACTTTCTGTTATACCAATAACATCTTTATCTTCAATATCATAAGATCTAACTTCTTTAAGACTCCAACCGGATTTAGTTGTTTCATCTTTTACTTCTACAAGATTAGTATCAATTAATGTTGAATTAAGAACAGATCTTACAACAATCTTTGCAAGGTCATCACCTTCTTTGATTATCGGGCATTTAATACCCATAGAAATAACACCTACGTTTCTCATAAGTTATCAAAATTTATTTGTGTAACATAATTACAATATAAAATAGAAAAACTAGCGAATACTATTCACTAGTTTATTTCTCTAATTTTGTTTTAAAATCAGTATGATATTCAATCAATTTTCCAACAGTATCTTCAAAGGCTTTATCATATTCTTCTTTAGTGATTATTTGAATCTTATTTACTTTCTCCAAAAAATCTTCTTCATCACCATAGATATAAAATTCATGCCAATAACTCCAACTAAAAGAAGTAGCATCTTCAAACCCGGTAAATTCTCCATAGAATCCAAGACCCCTGAAAAGATATGCATGATCAAAATTCTGATACCAAGTCTTATCTCTTATTATATGGTCAACAAGCATATATTCAGGATATCCTTCCTCTTCTTCATATTTTATATACTTTCCTTCAAATCCTTCAAGACCTAAAGTTTTTACTTTTAGTTCTTTAATTTTTTCAGAAAGTTCTTGGGCCTTTTTATAAAGTTCTTGTTTTTCATGCTCAAGTTTTTGAATTTCTTTATTTGTTCCTAATTTCATCATTAAGATCTTTAAATTTATTAGATAATTCTTCAGCTTTTTTAACTAATTCTTTCATTTCTTTTATATAAGGATTATCTATCTTTTTACTTTTTCTTGATTTAAATTTTCTTCTTTCATTAATGTCTTCAACATTGTAATATTCAATAGTTGCCAATGGCTTACTCCATACATGTCCACAACTATCACATTTCCATGAGGTTCTTTCAATAATTCCATAATCATTAGAATCATAAAAATGATTCCAAACCCCATTATCAATAAGATGTTCAGAAATTCCTTTTGTAATTTCAGTACACCAAATTTTTTTACATCCACATTTTGGACATTTTACATGATATTCACCTTCCCAAGACATAATTACCAAATATGATTAAATACATAAAGTTTAGGTTTAGTATCCCCTATCCATTTATTGATTACTTTCTTATAATCAGGATTATCTTCAAGAAACTTATTCCATTCTTCTGTAGATTTAGAAACTAATTCATCATCAATAATTACTTCATTATCATCTTCTGTAGGGTCAAAATATACAAGTCTAGCTCCAATATAAATATATTCTCCGCTCATTGTATCTTCAACCATTAATTTCTGACCAAATGTCTTATCAAAATAATCTTCATCTACACTTTCTATTTCTTTGATAAATTCACTTACATTTTTTCTATCTTTAATTTTCCAGCCATAAACGGCTACAGTTCTATAATCTAACATATCAATTACTTTTTGGTATTTTTATATTATCATTAAAATTCATCTGTCTTTCTAATTCTAATCCTACAAGGAAAACTATATTACTAATCTTCCTTCTTATCCACATTATGCACTTCTTTATCATAATCTGTTTTATTATCTCTATTTTTTCCAATATGGTAACCATCACAGAAAAGGCATTTATACGTGCTAAAATGTGTATTATGTTTCTTACTCATTGCTTCTGCAGATTTAAGAGCAGTCTTTAATGTGTTATATGTTACCTTAGGTTTTCCAGTATGTTGATTGATATGGCTATTTATACTGAATGCACCCCATGCATTTCTAGTAATAAAAAAATTTCTAAACCAAGTCTTTCTTTTGAATTGGTCTACTATCCATATCTTAAAATTTTTCCATTTTATTCTTTGTCTATCTTTACTCATATTGCATTTATACTATTTATTTTAAATTTTGTTATAACTCCATCTTCATTTTTTTCAGCATACCCAGAAACACCAAATTTGATCATATCATAATTTAATGCTTCTTGATATATCTTACCAATAGGAGTATCTAATAATTCTATATCGGCAAATACTTTACCATTATCGGTTCTATCAATATGTTCAACAGTACCAATAATATCTTTTAAATCAGTAGAATTACTATTACATGAAACAAATTTATTACCATTTTTTATGTATTCATCAATAGCATTTTCTAAAACTCCTTCTCCATATTTATTTACTGTATAATTGGTGTCAATTATTTTTGTATTAATCTTCATAATTACGGAATATAATTTAAATCTAATGTAATAGGATCACTTCTATGTGTCATTATCTTTCTTCTAATAGGTGGAACAAGTTTAATAGGAAGTCTTTTTCCATAATCTATTTCTCCAGAAGGAAGTCTTACATACCAAGTACCTACTGGAATAGGTGGTTCATCTGGAACCCATTCATGGGTTTGACAGGAATAATCTATATCAGAAGGCCAAGTATCTGTTCTTTCATAATGACCTCTTTCTTCATTAGGACCGGCAAATTGCGGTTCATAATATTGAAAATATCTAAATTCCTTTCTTTTATTTCTAATTACCCAAACTTTCATTTTCTTTATATTTTTTTAACCATTCCCAAGCTGATTTCGCCATCCACCCGGCATAATTATCAGTAATTTCAGCAACAAAAATACAATCTCTTTCTGATAAGAATGGTTTAATATTATTAATTATCTGTTGGGCAGAATCATCAGTATGGACAAACCAGGTTTCTTCAAGTGGATGTTGCCATTCAGGATAATTCTTTTTTATTGCATCATAAAATGGAAAATAATTTTTAGAGCAATCTTTAAACCAATATGATATTATATAATTTTTCATTAAATATATTAATGTATTTTTTCTGATAATTCAATTAATGTTCTAAGATGTTCTCTTCTATTAAATACACACTTAGGAACTACTTTCTTTAAATTTTCATCATCATTTTCCATTATCATCTTTCTAACTGATGTTGCAGAAATACCATTTTCTACGGAATTTCTAGCAAGTAAAGAAAGAGAAACATTATTTCTTAGAATAAATCCAGGAAACCAAGTGGTGATAATTTCAAATCCATCTGAATAATAGATTGTAAAATTAGGCTCTCTAGTTGCACTAACTATCTTGGAATAAAGATAAAATCCCCATTCATGGGAATTATTGCTTTCATCATCTAAATCATCAAGAGGAACAATATAAATTTGCATACTTTTTAAAGCTGCTTCAATATCTTCTATTTTATCATAATTTATTCCAGAAAATTCCTGTGCAATACTTGTCTTAGTTAATTCAAGTCTAGTGGAAATTGGAATAGGATTTCTCTTATTGAATTTATCTGCACTGCCAATAAATACATAAACCTGATCATTCTCAAGTTTTGCTTTCTTAATCAATTCCAAATGCCCATTATGAATAGGCTGTAATCTTGCTAAAATAATTCCTGTCTTCATATTATTTTCCCCATTTATCTATATCACCATTTATAAACAATTCTTTATATTCTTCATCACTTAACCAATCAATAGAATCTGGTTTTTGTAGATATTTTATATCAATACCGGCAAATTTCATTACTTGATATGGAGTATAAATTCCTTTTTCACAATCCATATGATGCCTATAACAAACTGGAGCACAATTAGAAAGATAATATCCAGAATCTTTCCAAAGTTTCCTATCCATTATATGATGTGCATCATCAGCTTTTTCTCTACATCCAGGAATACAACAAAATCCCTTAGTTCTTAAGAAACCAAGTTCTTTAAACTTCTGTCTCGTAAGAAGTGTATTGTATTCAAAATGGTCTTTCATATTTATCACTAAACATTTCTTTAAGCCATTCTTTATTCTTCATCATCAATTGGATAACCCTTTGCTTGTGCATTTACGTGTTTTCTATCATACCATATATGTGGTTTAAGTTGATAATCAACAGTTTTCTGAAGATTCCTTCTAACCTTATCACAGAATCTTTTATTCCATTTATCCATCCATTTAAACTTAACATCACCATTCTTAAGTTTGTTGACCCATCTTTCATCTTTAATATCCTCAATTTCAACAGGATCTTTTCTTTTCATCATACCATTAGAACGTGGAGCATGTTCATCTGGTTTATAAATAGAATAAAATTTAAGTCTCTTATTAAAATGAGAAGCTTCTTGACTTCTACGATAATCTTTATCTCTCATATTACCACCTATCTTCAAGTTTTTTAATTAATTCTTTATCTTCAAGTTTTGCATAAGCATTTTCAATTTCTTCTGCAAATGAACTATCAAATGAATCATCATAATATGAAGTATCTTCTACTTCATCTTCTTCAATATCTTTATCATTCTTTTTAGGTTTTTCTGGTTCAATATATCCTATAGCATTTTTTCCATCACCCCAACGATATTGAAGCCATCCTTCATATTCTCCATCATCCCAAATATAATCTTTAGGAATCTCATCAGCTCTTCTAAAAAGAATATCATAAAGTTTTAAACTACTAGTACTTTTATTATATTTATATAATTTATCACCACCCCAGACAAGTCTCATAGTTTCTCTATCACCATAAAGATATCCATATCTTCTTTTATTTGGTGTATCAAAAATATCTTCTTTAGATTTTTCCCATCTACTATAACCAACATTTTTTGTAGATGGTTTTTCATAATCCTTACACATTTCTTTGAAGAGCTCAATGTATTCATTAAGTTCTTCAAGAGTATCAAACTCATATCTTTCCTCATCTACAAATATCGGATTATTCTTGATTTCATGCTCACACCATTCAGAATAGTATGGAGTAATCTTTCTTGGTTTACGTCCCCAAATATTTGTTATCAATACATATCTTCCCATTACTTTTTCTCCTTATCTTTTCTAAAACTATACTTAGGATCAAATCCATGTGAAAGAATTTTTTCCATATCCGTCTGAAATCTTGGCCCATTAGCATTACCAAATAGCTCAGTAAATACTTTATTTTTTACTTCCTTTACAGATATTGTATTTTTATTATCCTTACTATAATAATTTCTGCAATTAGTATTATAAAAATTAGGACATGATATTTCAGCTATTGCAAAAAAATCATTTACATCTTTAATAAGACCTTCAAGCATATTATCAGGAAAATTCTTATCACCAGGATAAATATCCCAAGGTCTTAGACCATCTTCACCGCCAATTTTATTATCATCATACTGGGTAACATACTTAATCTGATAATAAGTATTCTTTTCTCCTGGTATAGGAAATGTTACAATAGTTCTATTTATCGCCCCATTAAATGTTTTACCAGGCTGATGAACCTTAACTTTAGAATAGTAATAAAAACCAAGTTTAGATTCTTTCTTTACAGTTTTATATTCTTCTTTTTGGTTCCAACCATAATTATGAGAATAAGAATATGAATTAGCAAATACCTGTTCAAAAGCTGGCCACTTTGGAATAGGTATCTCTGGATTCTCAATCTTAAAAATCTCAATATGATTCTTATTAAAGATATGTGTAATTTTTTCTCTTCCCATAATAAAATAAATTTATCTAAAATATAGATAATATTATTAAAAATTCATTATATCTTTTTGGTTAATCCGATTATATTTGGGTGACCTTCATAGTAGTATCCTACTTCTTCATTAAACCCACTTTTCTTATACCATCTATATATAAATGTATCCTTTTCAACATAAAGAACTATTTTATGCATTCCATTCTCTTTTGCTTCTTCTTCAGCTAGAGATAATAATCTAGTTCCAAGTCCCTTTCTTCTAGATGGTTTATGTACGCTAAGACCAGTAATTACCGCTTCATCTGGCTCTTCATTATCAAATGAAACGGTAACTATTCCTTCTCCACCTTCAATAATTATTATTGTGCTTTTACCCCAGCACCATTTATTTCTATGTTTAATTACTTTAGACATCAATAATCTATAAAATTATTCTTTAATTTTTCTTGTACTACTTCACCTCTTTCATCAATACCTGGAATTCTTATTAAATCAAATATACTTAAATTATTGAAAATATATCTTCCAAGATTTACATACATCTCATATGCGGCTAAATCTCTTCCTTCAATTTTAAAATGATTTATTCCATAAGTATTAAGAAGATAATTAATTTCTTCTCTATTGATAATTTGTTTACATAACTTATCTTTAATATTCATCATTTTAATTTCTTTACATTTATCAAGAAGATCATCAACTTTTTTTCTAGTTCTTATAAAATCAAGATCATTTCTAAATTTATTTAAATCATTTCCATTTGCCACTTTTATTTCTTGAATTTTATCTATTAATTCATGATGATATGCGGCCATTTGGCAATTAGTTGTACAAGAACGATTTACAATAAATTCCACTTTCTCCGGATGAGTTATCTTTGAAAGAAAATCATCATCAAATGCTCTATAAGTATTGATAACTACAATATCATAAAGATCAAACTTAGGATTATAATATTCAACAGTATCTGTCTCTCCCATCTTTGTCTCAAGCTCTGTCTTTACATGAGAAGCAACTAAATCAAGATCTGGATAATTCTTCTTCACTAATTCTGCAAACCCATCATCAACACATATAATTCCATTATGAACTCCTTTATTTTGATTAAGAACATCAAGATACCATCTCATTTCTTCTTCCTCAAATGTAGAAGTGTTGATATTCATATTTGAGAAAGTCATCTTTACTCCAATACCTTCTTTATTATATTTATTGATTTTATATTCGATGTTTTTTCTACTATCTTTAAAAGATGCCGCTCTACCACCATTATATTTACATGAATAAGAACCATGTATAGTTGAAAATGGAATTGGTTGGCCATTTTCTTTTAATATTCTACAAACATTATCTAATACAAACATTAAATATTCATTACCAAAAACTGAAAGATTCCAATAGATTGGTTTATCATATTGATATAGAAGTTGAGTCTTCTGTTCACTAACCATATTACTATCTATATATTTACAATTATATTTTAATATAGAAATATGATATTTATTTTTATATATGAAAGAGTTAAATAAATACATATTAGAAAAATTAAAGATTGATAAAGATACTTCTATTGAAAGAAGTGATTATAATACTGTAATATCTTTAATCACTGGGATATGTAATATAGATCTTGAGAAAAAAGAAAATAAAGATTTAATCGATGAAATAGAAAATTGGGTAAAAGAAAATGATATTGAAAGTTTTAAAGATAATTTAAATGTTTGTGTAAATTTATTTAACTTTAAAAGAATTTGTCCTTGGTATGATAAATTAGAAAAAAATGATTATGTAAAATTACTTTTAGATAATGGAGATTTAATAAATACCCAATTAGATAAAATTTATCATGATAATATAAAACCAAAAATTTGTAGAAATAACAAAGAACTTTATATTTATGATAAATTTTTAATATATTTTGTAGAAAATTTACCTTATGGTATGTTTGGTATAGCTTTTGTAAAAAAGAAAAATTAATATATATTATGAAATCAATATTTGATTATTTGTACGAAAATAGAGTTGTAACATTTGGTGGTGCTAATTCAACTTATGGAGAATGCATCATTCTTGCAGGTGGTTCTGGGTCTGGTAAAGGATTTATCAAAAATAGAATAGATGCTAGATTCAAATCTTACGATGTTGATGATTTAAAACTTAAATATCAAAAGATGCTTAATCAGGGTAAATTAAAAGATGAATTAAGAGATTTTGATTTCTCTAATCCAGAAGATGTTACAGAACTTCATATGAGAGTAAAAGAACATGGTTGGAAAGAAAAACAGATAGAATTACTTTTCAGAAATAAGTATAATCCTAATAAAGAAGCAAATAATTCCAAGATTCTTCCTAATATTCTTTTTGATAGAGTTTCTGGTAAGATTGAAGATGTTACAGAGATTGCTACAAGAGCAAAGACACTTGGATATAATGTAACACTTGTTTGGGTATTATGCAATATTGAATCTGCAAAAAGCAGTAATATGTCAAGAAAAAGAAAAGTAGATAATGAGACAGTACTTATTCCACTTCATAAGGCTGTTTATGAAACAATGACTGATTTATTCTCTAATAAATATCCGGATTTTAATGATTATATTGACAATGCATGGATTGGATATAGTGCTGGATTTGGAAGAGATTTAAGTGGTAAGTATGAAAAATCTCCTGTTATAAGACTAAAGAAAGATTCAGAAGGAAAATGGATCTTCAATAAAGAAGAAATGGTTGATGAGTTTTTAAAAATCCAACAACCAATCAATTATGAAGCACTTAAAGAAAATCTTAGAAAACACAGAAAGGTAGCTGAAACAAAAGCTTTCTGTAAATTAGAAAATATAGATTTAGAAAAAGAAGCGGCTTAAACCGCTTCTTTTTATTTAAACAAGATCCATATAGAAATAAATCTCAGGATGATAAATCTTAAAGAACTCTCTTGCATCTTTTTCCATCCCATCAATGATTAGATTTTGATTTCCATAATTATAATCATTCAAATCACTGAACTCGGTTATTCCATTATTGCAAGAATGTTCATAGCCATATTTCTTAATAACCAGCTCAAAGGTCAATTCATCCTTTTCATCATTATAGACATCAAAGGTAAGTCCATCCGGAGTACACTTATATCTTTCAGTCATATACTTTCTAAACTCATCCGAATAACAAATCCGATTTACCTTTAAAATCAAATTTTGGATTTCCTTCTCACTAAACATATCTTTTTTGATTTATTATTTACATTATTAATATAGTAAAATATTTTAAAAATTCATATTATTTAACTATATCCATATCATAATAAATAGAATTTTTTATTTTATCATTATATTCTAAATTTATATTCATTCTTGCAATATTAATAGACATAGCCCTTGCAGTTGGATCATGAAATAAGATATAATCGCCATATTCCTTGATTTTATTTTTATGATTTTCACTAGTCCAATCATAATTATTTAGTTCATTGATAGGAATAAACTTTACATCATCAACTTCTTTGGGTTCAGAGTATTTATTTGTAAGAGTAATCTTATTTTTTGGATTGTAATAAAATCCAACATATCTGAAAAGAATTACCTGACCAGGTCTTTTTGGTGAATCATCAATAAGCATTAGTTTCAATTCAACATTACTAATATCAAGACCGGTTTCTTCATGAACTTCTCTAACACATGCCTCTTTAAGTGTTTCATCATAATCGATAAATCCACTTACTACATTCCATTTACCAGGATTAGAAAAATGTTGTCCAGGAAGACCAGTGCCTCTTTTATTAGCAAGTATACATAGCTTTCCATCCACAAATGCATAAATAGAAACAGCTACTGCCATTGAACGACTAACCCAGTATTCTTTACCATCAACTTGTACAGGAAAATTATTCATAAACTAAACTCTTTGATATAATTCACTAAAACCTTCATCATCTATTCTATATGTAAATATATTAGAATAAGAAACAAGTCCATCCTTTTTAGTATATTTACATGCATAAAATGTATTTCCTTCATCTTCAAAAATAGAAAGAACAGTATAAATAGTTCTTCCATATTTAAAAGTATCACCTACTTTAAATTTATTGTAATTTGCATTTATTTTAAGCATATTGTTTAATTTACATTATAATATAGAAAAATATTAAAATAATTCAATTATTATTTACAACAAAAAGGATTGAAACTCAATCCTTTTTATTTTCATTCATACTTAAGAATACCATTTTATAATACCAATATGCTTTCCATTCTTTAGTACAGGCATAATGTATCA
>Ga0310786_10010342_pt1 | contig 11735 bp, 9 predicted proteins | sample AusTroGonzalo_MG_FD_203881 | JGI IMG/M metagenome (GOLD analysis project Ga0310786, IMG submission 203881) | Bovine rumen microbial communities from tropical cattle in Woodstock, Queensland, Australia - Gonzalo_03 (v2) (version 2) | ecosystem: Host-associated > Mammals > Digestive system >... | reverse complement strand
GGCATCGCTACCACCACTATAAGCAACATATCCTCTTGGATAAACGGCAGTAACGACATTGGTAGCGTCTCTCTTTTGCGTCACATCCAAGAGATTCTGAGCGAACGTAATCTCCGGAACTTTTACAGTTGACGTTACCGGTTTAGCATAGTCTTCGAACCATTCGATGTACGCAACGTCGTTTTCGTCATACACAACTCGCATATGACCACCAAAAACGGAAATTAGCTTACTGACGGCAGACATGGTAGTCTCGTTACCTATCGGGATCTCTTCTGTGCCATTCCAGTCATGAGGTGTGGTTGACGAGGAACGTGCTTTGAGTATCTTATCTGGGCATTTTGAATTGTGATTCGCAAGAAGTTCGTCAAGAATCTGGATTGGATGTCCGTAAGTCTGACCGTATTTGAACACCTTAACCGGCTGGATGCTATCGTTAAGATACGACAAAGCACCCTCGGCGTAAATATGCTCCTGATTGTAGAAATCAGACTCGCAGCTTAGTACTCGCCCTTCCCAGATCATAGTTCCTTTAGAATATTCGTTATCGTATCTTCGGATGATAATTCTGGTCTTTGCTCTCTCAACCCACGGCTTACCGTCATTCGCATTCGACTTATAAGCCACATTATCGTGATGAAAAGTCGCTTCAAACGAGCCCGCCGCACTCTCTGCCATGTGGAGTGTCGGATCGATTAACATGAATTCTTTTATGCCAGAAAAGCCGTCTTGAACACAAAACTCATCGGTAAATCGTCCGGTCGGTAGATACTTTTTCAAGAAGATTCGATAGTTCATCATAACCTCCTTGGTCTGAAATCAAATAGAAACATTACAGGAACGACATTGCCTTCTGCGTCTTTAAACGCGTTGTTGTAATTCCACTTGAAAACATACTCGGGTCTCGGATCTCCGATTGTCAAAAGCATTCCGTTTTCAGCAGTGAGATTTGTCATAACATAGATGGAAATGTTTTCAGAAGAGTGGACTTTATCAGTCTCTCTAAAGTTTACATGGTATGTGGTTTCGCTTCCGAATGGAACGAATGCAATTCCTGGAGCTCCACTAGCCGTCGATTTATCCCAGTCGATTTCGGTATTGCTATACGCGGTAATCGTCGGTACTTGCGGTACCAAACCGGCAATAGAGTTATTCATTTTGAATTGCGGAGACAATCCAGAAATACTCATCTCGTATCTGAACTGTTTCTGGAGGTCTTGTGGTATGATACCATTAACGAAATCGAACGGATCCCAAAGCCAGGGCTCTGTCATAGAGAAGACCGACGCTTTGAACGGTTCAAGATCATAATCGAGCGTAATAATGCCTGTTAACTTGTCAGATTTGTAGGAGTTAACAGAAACGCGCCCCTCATAATAATAGGAGCGCGCATCCGAAAGAATTACCTTTTTCTTGAAGCCGTGAAGTGTGTTGAGAATTTTATCATAGGCGTAATCCCAACGATAAGGTCCTAATTGATCACTATCAGTAAACTTACCACAGTATTCATCGGCTGTACTGTCGATGTAGAAGTCAATAGAGCCTGTACGGTTCTCATAAAGTGGTCTTCCGACAAGTACTTCTGTCATATCGATAAAGCCGTTCGCTCCGGGAATGTCAATAGTATTGGTTTTCAGCGGTGGCGGGTCTATCGACGGGGCGGTTTGGGGAATCAAATGTAGATCTTCCCAAGTATGAAGAAATCCAGAACGGTCATATTTGCCATTCACGAAATCTCCTATGAGAAGCGAATGAGCGCCGTCATAAGTGACTTGCATCAAATAGTCCCCCTTTTAGAGTAGATTTGTTGCTGACCCAAAGCCCTGTCATAAGCCCCAACAGTAGAACCAACAAGAGCTCCGGTATCCATTACGATCTGCATATTTTCTATAGCGTCCTGCATCATGAGCATATCTTCGCGAAGTGCTTGAAGTTCGCTAACGACATCAGAATTGCTTTTATCGAGAGTTCCGATATCAGCTGCGAGTTTACCCGAAAAACCAGATACTGAAATTGTCTGCTTCGAAAGCATCGAATTGATTGATGCGGCACCCTTGCTGACTCCAGAATTATCGAAAACTGGACGAATGCTCGGATCGTATTCGATTTCTCCAGTCATAAACTTGGAAACATACCCGATCGGATCGCCAAACGAAGTAATGATAGCATCGGAAAGTGAGGACATAGCACCAGTTGCATTGTCGGTATTCTTCTCAATACCGTTTACTAAGCCCTGTACGATGTAAGCAGCGTAGCTGTAATAACGTTTGGATGGAGAGCTGATTTGATTGATTTCCTCGACGGCATTGTTTCCGGCTCTCATCATCGCAGTCATTGCGGAACGATATCGGTTTGTGCCCTTGCCTTCAATGTAGTCTATTGCTCCATCGACGGCGTATTCGGCAGAGCTATACATACCACGCCAACCACTTCGTATAACAGCCTGAGCAGGCTCATTGAAATTCTTTTGGATTTTCTCTTTTGTCTCTTCTTTACTGTCTTCAATCGCCTGTTGTGCACCATCAATATTCTCTGTAGAAGCAGAATAGTACGCATCAGAATCTGTCATTTCGTCCGTAACTGTTGTGGTATAGGTAGTCGCATCGTTGGTAGCAGCAGATTCGATGTTGAATAAACCGAGACCTTCTGCATCTACACCACCTACGTAACTACCTCCGCCGCTCAGTACTGAATCGAATCCCTCAACATAACTGAGTCCGGACTCCTTACCGGATTTTGAATTTGCGAGGTTCTGACTCTGTTGAGAACGAAGAATAGCATCATAAGCATAACCGGGAAGATCGTTGTATTCTTCCTTAAGGGTATCAAGAGTCGAGGTCTGTTTGTCAGATTCGCCTTTAAGGAATCCACTCATTTTAGAGAGAGCATCACCGACTCTGCTACTAGATTCTTCGCTTGTTTCAGCAACTCCCATGATGCTGTCTTTATAGTCTTTCTTCGCTTGATCGGCTTCTTCAGCGATTTTACGACGTTCAAGAATCACCTGATTGATGCTCTGGTCAAGTTCGTTGAAATTGAATAAATCATCAACAAGCCCGCCAAGCTCGTCGCCAAGTAACATGTGTATAAGCTCGTTGACAACAGACAACACTAGAGATACGAGACTAAACACAACATTCCAAATAGCAGCAGCAATACGATTGCTATTTAGTCTGATCGCATCAGCAAGTCCGTTTATAAGATTGATAAGAAAATCAACTAGGCCAAGAGCCAGTGACCCAGATATCTTTCCGAGATATGCTAATAGCTTAATCAGGAGCTTTCCAACCGTTTCCAAAACCTGCGGTGAAGATTTAAGAATTGCGGCACAAAGAGTTGTTATAACAGCAACGAGCATTGTCTTTCCTTTTGTGGAAAGGTTAGAAACCCAGTTTTTCAGCTTAGTTGTTCCATTGGACAATACTCCACCGATTCTGCCTGCAACAGAAGATACCAGTTGCGCTATGGATGTAAGAACCGGACCCATTTTTGATATCGCAAACGCCAGCAAGCCAATTACGAGTATCGATGCGGTCAATATAACCAGAGTGGCAGCCCAGTGATTCTGAATCACAGTAAACAACGCGTCAAGATTAATGGCAAGTATTGCTATTGCAGGAGCGAGTATCTTTATGGCAAGAGCAACGAGAAGAACACCAGCACCTACTAATGCGAAACCGCCGCCAGCCATGAGCATCGCCTTACCGACAGCCACCATAGCCAACTGAAAACTTTGGAATACTTTAGCTGCCACTGCGAGACCTACAACAAGTCCTAAAAATACACCCATGACTATTATCGCAGCCGTGAATCCACTTCCAGAAGCTACGGCAGCGATCTTTTCAACAGCTGCGGCTAAGATATAAAGACTTGCTGCGACCATGATAAATGCGGCTCCCATAGCGAATACTCCATCACTGTCGCCGCCGTTATCATCAGAAACCATGGAGCCAATGGTGAGTAGCGTAGCTATCAAACCAACAACAAGTGCTAACAGACCAATCGTTTTTGCGGCTTGTTCCATTGCTGCTGGAGCAGCGGCGGCAACAGCGGTCAATGAAAGTATGGCTCCAACGATTGTGGACATTACGACTTGTATCGCTAAAACACCAATAATGATTGCCCCAATTTTAGCAACACTTCCGGACATGGCTCTTGTTATAAGAGCAACACCCAAGAACATTACAATGGCGACTCCGACAAGACTTTCAACCGCTTGCACTGTTGACGCGCTTGGCGGAATAAGCGATATGGATGCTATGGCTAACGCCAGAAGGTTAAGTGCTCCTGCGATGCCAAGCATTGCAATTGCAGCGCCTACCATTTGAGCCGGTTTCGCAATGCTAGCCATTGAGATTATCAAAACCATAGCACTGGCGATAAGTGCGATTGTGATTACAGCATGTTCAAATCCGGTTGTTGGTAACAGTGAAATTGCAGACATAGCCACTGCTATCGCTAAACACGCTCCACCGAACGCTGACATTACAAGAGCCATGCCAAAGAACATCGGAAGCATTGATTCAGAAGCGACATACTCTTTCTTAAGAGCCGCGCCGAGTATAACAAAGAAAGCTAATGTCGCAACAAGAGCTCCAGTAATGATTGCAAAATTCTTAAAACCGATATCTCCGTGTTCGCCCATTGAATTATTAATAACTGCGAATGCTGATGCCACAAGCATAATAGCTGCGCCTATGGCTGCTATGAGAGAACCAACGGCAAACACATTAGCTGCGAATGCTGTTAACGATATCAAACTAGCTTTCAGACTCACTCCAGTTTTGGCGGTAGAGCTTATAACACTCATCAGCACAGACAATGCACCAACGATGACAACCAGAACAGAAACAGCTCTATAAATATCATCAGCTGGGATCTGAGAAATGATGATTATAGAACCAACGATTTCGAGAATCGCAGTGGCAGCAGCTTTAATCACAAGCACTTTAGAAGCGTTAACAGCGGCAACACCCAGATTCTTGAACATTGTGCTTATACTACCGATAAGACCTGAAATCTTGGCTGGTATAGCAGATATTTTTTCGATCATATCGCCGATATCATCAAGCGCGAAGAATATTCTTGCAATTGACGTCATACCCCAAACAGTGAGGGCCAGTTTACCGGTATCAATCACATCAACGTTCTTTATAGTATCGACGATCTTATTCAGGAGATTGCCGATTTTTGTCGGAATATCCGAGTCATCAGCAATAATTTCTTTCATTTCGTCTATAAACTCACTAATAGACGCTATGAACTCGTTATCCTTGATGCTTTTCGGTAGTTCTATTCCGGAAAACGATTCGCTGATTCCGCTAAAGAAAGAAGAGATAGTTTTACCAACATCATCAAGAGACAGGGAACTGAATAATTCATGTATCTTTGTTTTTATTGAACCAAAGAAATCACCGTTAGAGAACTCCTGAAATTTGCCGTACAATTCAGTTATTTTGTTTTTGGCATTTTGAATTATTTTACTGTTGCCAATAGACTGAATGAAAGACCAGGCTTTTGTTCCGGCATCTTTTAGTGTCTTACCGCCGTTCTTAACGACTGTAAATAGTTTTTTGAATGTTTCTTTGATCTTTTCAGCAGTGTCGTCGCCGATAATGAGTTTAGAACTGAGGTTAACAAGAAGATCAGAAAACGTGGATACTCCGTCGAGAACGCTCGAAAAATCGAGATTGAACACCGATGTAAACGCAGAAAGAATCGGCTTTGCGATTTTCAAAGCTGCGGTACCAAGATTCTTGGACGTTTTCCAAAGATTAGATATCGTTTTGGTAACGTTGTCAATTATTGTTTTTATGCGTTCTTTCTTTGCTTCTTGCTCAGTTTTTTCTTGAGCTTCAACAATAACATCCGCAGACTCTTTGATTTTAATTGAGGCTTTATCGAAATCCCACCCGGCTGCTATTACGGAATCGACATACTCCTGAACATTCTTAGCGTGTTTAGCGCCTTCGTCTCCGCCACCAAACAATTCAGTCAAGGCATCGACTCTTTGCTGACCGTTTCCATACATTCCCTTAAGAATGATATCTTTTGCTGCTTGAGCTTCTTCAGCACTTACAAGAAGTGTCTCGGTCGCATTATTGATCCCATCAGCGGCTTTTTCAGCAGAATCGCTATAGATTTCTTTTATGATATCGAAGAACTCTTTTATTTTGACTGTGACACTATCAACCTTTTCTACTATAGCGTCAAACCAGCTAAGATCGATGGATTTGATCATAGCAGAAAAAGCGTCGATTCCAGATTGCCACATTTCAGCGAAATGATCGCCAAATGTGACCGTACGTTCGCCCATCTGCTTAAGCATTTGATCATAAGCAGTTGCGCTAAGCGTTATTCCGTCGTATTCTTTCTTTATTTCTTCTAAAGACTTAGGAACTTTAATGGATTTCAGCTTATTTTTGAACTCGTCAATGCGTTCAGTAAGAGAAATAAAAAGAGTATTTGTTTTGTTAATGATTGGAGATGCAAAGATCTCACCAACTCTGGAAAGAGCGGCTTTCATGTTTCCGAGAGCGCCAGTAAAGGTCTTGTTTGCCTCTTTAGCATGGGCACCAAAAGCATCATCCATCGCAAAAGCGAATGTCTGAAAATCGATCTTGCCGTGAGAGACCATGTCTCGGACTTCTTCTTCCGTAGTTCCAAGAACTTCTGCCAGTTTGGCAGCAGCATTCATACCTCTGGAAGAAAGCTGAAGCAATTGATCGCCCATGAGACGACCATTACCAGCAACAGTGGTAAAGATTCGCGCTATATCCTCATAAGAGGAATTAGTCATCGCGGCAACACCAGAAATGGCTCGCAGAGACTTATGCATCGCCGTTAGATCTTGACCATTAACCGTGTCCAGCGTTTCCTTGAAGTCAACACCTGATGCTGCTAACTGAGAAGCCGCTGATGCTGCTGCGTCAAGACCATAAGCAGTGTCCTTAACACCATAACTGACCGCTTTCTCGACCTCTTCCCACGCAAAACCAAGACCTTCGATCTGGAACTTAGCGTTGGCGATGTTCATGGCTCTTGACCAACCGCCAGACTTAATCTGACCGATGGTAGCGGCTTCGAGTTGTTTTACAGAACTTGTAATTCCGTTTGTTATCTGAGAAATAACATTCATTCCGACGATACCAAGAGTCGAAAATCGTCGTTCGATGTTCAGGATAGCTCGTTCCATGGAAGCAAAGTTGACACTATCAATGGAACGCTGAATGTTTTTACTTCCTTCTTCCGCTCCTTTTAACTTGAGCTTTTCATTAAGCGTATCAAGAGTCGTTATCGTCTTGGCGGCATTTGATTCAAATTTTGCGTTATCAAATCCCATTCTAACGATGCGATCATCATAGCTTTTGCTCATTACTTAGTCACTTCCTTCCAGATTGTATCCGCCATTTCTTTGAATATTTTCTCAGTAATTGGAGTTATAAAATCGTTTGGGGGAACAAATCCTCCATTTCGAGTGGCATGACCGTATCGAATTAAGATTACAATTGGCATCGAACCGATCATTGAGCTGTTCTTCCAATATATCGAAATCGTGCCTTTTTCATCTATGATTTCATAACTCCAAGATGCGGCTGTCACACCGGTGTCTTTTGGGGTATCTGCGGCAAGAAGCTCGACACCTTTTTCTCCGAAATATTCAAGATATTTCATAAGGTTTTTCTTCTTCGTTCGTTTAAAGAACCCTTCGATATTCTTGAAGTTTCCGGAATGCTGCACGGTAATAATGCTTCTTGCCATCAGAACCTCCTCATTTATGTCTGCGCTTCGCTCTTCTTGCCGCATTAGTGGCATGATGGCTTCTTGCAGAATCGGCTTTGGACATCTTGCGGTCTTTCGATGGTTTGTTTTCGATATTTGCTATACGAATTAACATCAGTAACCTACTAAGGTGCCATTTCTGACACGGATCAAAAGGAATATTCAGAGCAGTCATCCAGTAATATATAAGATCGGAGGTTACAAACTTCGAACTATTTTGCTGGACTTTACTCTCGTGTACGACAGCGGCAGTCATTGAATCTTCCATGTAATCTTGAATTTCCTTACGCAGTTCTGGAGTGATTCCTAGATACACTGTTGGATCAACATTCTGTGTTATTGTCATACACCTAATATAATCATCGAATTCTTTCTCCGTGTGTTCCTTATTGAGAAACGGGACTTTCCATTTCGATTCCCATTTTGAAAGAGAGACAAGCGAATGCTCTAGAACAATCGTTGTCTCTTTCGTATAGCTTATTAGATTCGTAATCGGATCATGCAGCATCACCGACGGAATCGTGATTTTCTTCATTTAACATCATCACACTTTTGCAATAGACGGCGGGTATGCATGGCCAGTGTTCGCTGATCCAGATGTCGCGGCTTCCTCTCTGATCTTAGCCGGAATTACGTTGTTAAAGAACTCCGCGCCAGATTCGGGATTGTTGATGAACTCCATGTAAAGCTCAGAATATGCCTGGGTCTGCTGGAATTCAAGTGCGAGCTTTCCTCGAACCGGATCTTCTTTGATGAATCTTTTGCCGTCCGGAGACACTTCGCCGTATGTGATGAGAATAAGTTTCTGGAAGAGTGCCATTACTTCCGGAACGTTTTTACTCTCGATAATACGCTTGCCGTATTCAGCAAGACCGCCGTCAATAGAGGTCTGCATCTCCACAAGTTCTGCTTCAGTGAGATTGAAATAGAATGTTTCTTCTCTCTCGTTACCGAGAAAATCGGTATATTTAATCTTTTTAGCGTACATTATAAATCCTCCTTAAAGACCTTTTCTCCTTGGTATTTTAATGACGGCGCGCGCCATGCCGTCGGTTGAATAATTAGTAGTGGACTAGATGCGAAAACACCGCGGCGCGCAAACGGTGTTTAAATCGAATTAGGCATCGTTGCGCTTGTAGTACTGACCAGAAACGAATTCCGGAGCATCGTCCTGACGTGGAATAAGAGTGTACTTAGTGCCGTACTTGGTGTAGTACTTCTCGTAGTACTTGGTTTCCCAGTCATCAGGTTCAGTCGTGAGAGCGGTATAGGTGTAAGTGGTGCCGAACATCGAAATAACCTGCGCCGGGGTCGGAAGAGTCGCATCGTTCGTTGCACAACCCCATACGAGATCGAGCAGTGCTTCCCAATCAGACTGATCCATAAGGTGCTTATAGAAGGTGATATGGGATGCCGGCTTGAAGCCCGGAATATTGACGGAGGTTGTGCTGCACTCCCAAGAGAGCGGCGAAACGTCCGGAGACTCGTTGACCGTTTCGTTGTTCTTATCGGACGGGGATGCGGTTGCATTATAGACGAGATGGAGCTCTTCCGAGTAATCCATGCCGTTTGTGTCATTACCGATGGTGTTGCAGAAAGACATACCGAACGGCTTACGATTCTGCTGGTGAACCTTTACGCCGCGACCGATGGTTGCTGCGCCGTCACACTGATCGAACTCTTCCGGAGATGTGTAGGCTTCAACAGTGAAGCCGAACTGTTCCGCGGAACGGAATGTTGCATACTTAGTGTCATTGGCGTAGATATCGTTAGCTTCTGCGCCAGACGGAGACTCGTTGACGGCAGAAATACCGTCCCATGCCACACCGGCGGCATAACCAGTCTCAGCACTGGGATCAGCTACGAACAGGACGACATTATGGATACCAAGAGTATATTTCTTGTTACCGGTATCATCCCAAACCAGTCTCTGACTCATATTGTTTATCCTCCTTTAGTAAGTGATTGTGAAAACCCAGTGATTAAGATTATCAGCGACGTAATGTCTGTTAAAATCAGCAGATTGAATCTGGTTGACCTTATCGACAAACGGACTGTCGGGATCATAATCGATCACTATGATTTCATATTGCTTTTGAGATGCATACACCCCGTCATTGGCGTGCGTATTATCAATATTTGACAACCGATAGCGAATGGCGGGGTATTGCATTTTAGCTGACGTTGGAGGCTGAAAATATACGTTCTTGCTCCCGAGAATACTTTCAAGAAGCGCTTGAAGCGTTAAGCGATCACGCATTATAAACGCCCCCAATCGACAGGACCAGACGAGGATATTGGACGTCAACTTTTGTGATGCGCCATTTTACCCCCATATAGACAATGTATTTCATGAACTGAAAATTCTCGAAGGCGTATTTGTTACCAATGATGCTTATCTGGTTACTCAACGTGAGTTCATCGTTGGTGGTTTCGGAAGTGCTTCTGGCGCTGAAATAGCTACTCAGAACGTCTCCGTAGCATTCGCGCTCGACGATTCTTTCAGACCAGACACCGGGTTTTGACTCGTACTGTTCGGCAAACCCTACGTTTCCGTGATATTTAGCCATTTTGAATTTTCACCTCATTTTTTGGGTTTACTCGGTCTCGCAGGTCAAGCCGCTGAGTGTGTAAACCTTAGTAACGGACGCATAACCTTCTTTGCTCGCCACGACCGTGATTGTCTGCGTGCTCTTGTCTCTGATACGGCAAACGCAAATACCGTCAGGATCGAGAGTAACCGGATTGGTAACTGTAACAGTAATCGTAACGTCATCAACGTCCGGAACACTTGCGTGAATTGCAAGGTAGTTACCCTCGGCCTCATCGCCGCTGAAAGCAGTAGAGTAATCATCGATGTAATGCAGCGTACCAGTGATAGCATTACCACTGATCGCTACATTACTCTGAAGATCGCTTACTGTCAGACCGAAGAGATCTTCGTCTGCTGCGATATCCGTATCAAGAGTCAAGCCACTCAAGGGTTTGAGGTCACATTTTCTTCAAGCGCGATAGCGGACTTGACCTTCGCGTTAGCGCCGGACAGACGAGTCTCAATGAGCTGCTGATACTTGTTGAAGTTGATATCGAAGTCCTTGAAGCTGGTGATCTCGCCACCCTTGGTGGAGCCAACCTCATAGTCGTCGAGGTCGATGAAGATGCCGAGGAGCTTCTTGGTCAGCTCTTCGTTATCGACAGTTACGGTACGAGTCTTGTTCTCGAACTGCTCTGCGGTGTAGATGTTCTTGACATTCAGAGTACGTGCGAGATCAGAAACGCCATCATAAATGCGTCGGCCGTTGAGATCACGAGCCAGCAGCATTACGTTGAGCAGATGCGGTGTGCAGAAGAAGTCAACCTTACCAGAACCCTTATAGCCCTCACGAGCATACAGCGCTGCTGTAACGATTGCTTCTGCGTAGATGTAGTTCTCGCCAAAGTTTGCCTCGGTGTTGGTGCCCTGAATCTCTTCGCGAGCTTTCTCGATTTCGACATCAGCATGGATGGTGTAAATTTCATCATCCAGCCAGATAGGACGAATGTGATCATCATGGATCTTGTGCGGATCGCTATCCTCGCGATCGTCGCCGACCATGATTGCGCATGCGAGCTCTTCGTTCAGCAGGAGCTTCAGGATATCGTACTGATACTTGACGATGTCGAAATCCGTGATATCGATTACGCTGTCGCGCGGAATCTCGTCCAGAACATAGACAGTCTGCGGATCAGTGGTTCTGTTGATCAGCTTGAAGTTGCCAATGTTAGACTTTCTGCCGCTGTTCTTGGAACGATTATAACCCTTACCTCTCAGATCTGCGGTGCCCTCGAGATCGCGGATATCAGTCTGACGGGTGCGGATGCGGCTGAACGGACTCTTGCGAACACCGTTAAGAACGGCAGTAACCCAGCCCTGATCTCTGGTAATAAGTTCCGGAGCGCCCGGACGAACATCC
>Ga0310786_10010341_pt1 | contig 11735 bp, 9 predicted proteins | sample AusTroGonzalo_MG_FD_203881 | JGI IMG/M metagenome (GOLD analysis project Ga0310786, IMG submission 203881) | Bovine rumen microbial communities from tropical cattle in Woodstock, Queensland, Australia - Gonzalo_03 (v2) (version 2) | ecosystem: Host-associated > Mammals > Digestive system >... | reverse complement strand
TTCAACTGATTCACCAACGCTTCCGTATCGGCCATTTGCCTCTCCTTTCGAAAAATAGGCGCATATTATATCATAAATTCCGCTCGCGCACGCGGCGAATCATCGCTTTCTCGGGGCAGGTGAACGGGTCGGCGTGCTTGGTGCAGTTTATGCACCCCGTGTAGAGCTTGTGCATGATCTTCGTCTTCGGCACCTCGACGAAACCAAGCGAGGCGAAGAACTCTGGAGTGAACGTAAGCGTCACAAGCTCGCGCGGCGAGAACGCCGCGGCGCGCTCTGCGACCGCCTCGACGAGCGCACGCCCGATGCCGCGGCGCCTGAAGCCCTCTTTCACCGCGACCGAGACGATCTCGACCGTCGCCGCCTCGGGAGCCCCTATCTCGGGGTGTATCTGGTACGATGCGCAACCGGCCATCTTGCCGTCCGCTTCCGCGACGACGAACCTGTCTATCGACTCTACAATGTTCCCGAGCGACCTCGGCACAAGGCGGTCGACATTTGCACCGATAAGGGCATAGACGCCCTCCGCGTCGCCGAGTCTCGCCTGCCTTATCGAAAATCCATCCATATCAATCCTCAATCCACAGTGTCAGAACAGGCGAGTCACTTCGCCGTCGATCGCGTCCACATCGCAGACACGCGTCTGCGCGATAGGCAGCTTCTCAAGCTCAGCGACGGACGACGGCGGGGCGACGAGCACATCCTCACCATAGGCCCTGAGGCACGTCTCGGGGAACTTGTATGGCGTAGCCGTCGCTGCGACGACGCAGGGAACGCCGTCACGTGGAAGCCCGAGCTTCTTTGCGACGCAAGTCGCGACGGCTGTATGCGGGTCGACAAGATAGCCGGCGGCTTCGCGCATGCGGCGCATTTCCGCCTCGGTCTCCTCGGGTGTCGCGACACCGCCCTCGAAATCTGCGAAAAGGCGCTCCTTCGCGCTCTCCGAAAGCTCGTACCGCCCCTTCTCGGCAAGATCCTTCATCATGCGCGTCGTCTCGGCGCAGGCACGTTCGATATCGCCGTCAAGACCACCAGAAATCATCCAGAGAAGACGCTCGACGTTCGAAGACTTCCTGATGTCCATCGAGGGAGAATTGGTGACGGTGAAATTCGGACCGGGGTCATAGACACCAGTCTTCACAAAACGCGCGAGGACGTCGTTCACGTTGGACGCGACGATGAACTTGCGAATCGGGCTTCCAAGAAGCTTCGCGTAGTACGCCGCGAGAATATTGCCAAAGTTGCCAGATGGAACAACAACATCAAATTCCTTGGGCTGGGGTGCGGGCGCGCCCGAGCGCCCGTCCGTTCCATTCAGCTTAGCCCCAGCAAGAACGTAGTAGGCAATCTGCGGAACAAGCCGCCCCGTGTTTATCGAATTCGCGCTCGAGAGAGTGATGCCGTGCTTCGCGGCCTCGGCGCGAATCGCCTCGTCGGCGAAGATACGCTTTACCGCCGCCTGCGCGTCGTCGAAATTGCCGCGGATGCCGACGGCGTGGACATTGGGCTCGCCGGGCGTCGTCATCTGGAGACGCTGGATGCGCGAAGTTCCAGTCGCGGGATAGAATACGATGATCTCGGTGCCGTCAACGCCGGCGAAGCCCTGCATCGCGGCAGAGCCAGTGTCGCCGCTCGTAGCCGTGAGGACGAGGACGCGGCGACCGCCAGCGGCATGGCGCATGAATACGGGAAGCATCGAAAGCGCGACATCCTTGAAGGCGCCTGTCTTGCCGTGGAAAAGCTCGAGCATGTGAAGCCCGTCCTTCTCGACGAGAGGAACAGGGTCTTCGGCGGGGAAACGGGAGGAGAGTCGGTCGATTGCAGACTTACGAACTTCCTCTGGGAAATCGCCGAAGAGACGAGACAATACAAAATCCTCGGCCTTGCCCAAGGTCGTCAGATTAGAGTCGTTTAGAGTCACGCCACTATCTAACCCTATAACCGGCACATAGAGACCGCCGTCAGGCGCAAGTCCCTGAAAGACCGTCTCAGGCGCAGTCGCCTCAATTCCCTTCCTCGTCGAAACATATTTCATTTCCCAACTCCTAACTCCTTACTACTGACCCCTCGGCACTCGCTCCGCTCGGCTCGGTCGCTTCCCCAAGGGTCGCGCCCACCCGCAAGGGGCGGTTACGACTACTGACTACTAATCCCTACCTCCAACTCCAACTCTGAACTCCAACTACTGACCCCTACGCACTGACTCCTGACTCCTAACTACTGACCCCTAATTAAACATAAACTCCACGACATCTCCATCCTGCATCTCGTACTCCTTGCCCTCGGGGCGAAGCGCACCCGCCTCGCGCGCACCTTTCTCGCCGCCGTACTTGATGTAGTCGTCGAATGCAACGACCTGGGCCCTGATAAAGCCCTTCTCGAAATCGGTGTGAATGACGCCAGCGCACTTCGGCGCCTTCCAGCCACGGCGAAAGGTCCACGCGCGGACCTCCTTTGGCCCCGCAGTGAGGAAGCTCGCTAGACCCAACGTGTGGTATGCGAGCTTGATCGTGCGGTCAAGCGACGACTCGGTGAGACCGTAGCTCTCGAGGAACTCCTTTGCCTCTGCGTCGGAAAGTCCCGCAAGGTCGGCCTCCATCTGGGCGCACACGACGACGCATTCAGCGCCTTCCTTAGCAGCGTATGCCTTGAGCGCATCCACATGCGCGTTGCCCTCGCCAGTCACGTTGTCATCGGCAACGTTCGCGCAGTAGATGACCTTCTTGTCGGTGAGGAAATGGAGTTCTTTCAGGACGTCAAGAATCGCGTCGCCTTCCTTTCTCGGGAACGAGCGGACGGACTTGCCTTCCTCGAGGTGCTTCAAAAGCGCTGCGCACGCCTCGGCCTCCGGGCGCATAGCGGGCTTCGCCTGCGCCTCCTTCTTGATGCGGTCATAGCGCTTCTGCAACTGCTCCATGTCGGCGAGGACAAGCTCCGTCTCGATGACTTCCGCGTCGCCCACGGGATCGATTGGCGCCGACTTGTTGCCGCCTTCCTGGACATGTATGATGTCGTCGTTCTCGAAGCAGCGCACGACATGCAGTATCGCGTCGCACTCGCGGATGTTAGCGAGGAACTTGTTTCCGAGCCCCTCGCCTTTCGACGCGCCCTTGACGAGCCCTGCGATGTCGGTGAACTCGACCGTCGCGCGGATTATCTGCTGGGGGCTCACGATCTTCGCAAGCGCCTCGAGTCGCGCGTCAGCGACTTCGACGATCGCGGAGTTCGGCTCGATCGTGCAGAACGGATAGTTCTCGGCGGCGGCCTGCTGCTTCTTGGTAAGTGCGTTGAACAAGGTGGACTTGCCGACGTTTGGGAGACCTACGATACCGACTGAAAGACTCATTTTACAGGTTGAAAAGTTGAAAGGTTGAAAGTTTGAAAAGTTGAAAGGTTTTAATTATTCATTATTCTCCCCCTTGTATTCCCAATCGGGATACATGGACTTTAGGACTATGCGATAGTACTCCGCGTCCACAGTGCGGCCCTCCTTCACGGCGGCTACATAGAGCTTTTCAAGTGGGGCGACCGCACGTGCACGCGCGGTCTTCTCAAGAATGTTGTCTGCCTGCGCCCTGATGCGTTCCGCCCTGGCGAGCTCGCGCGTCTCTTTCGAGAGCGTCGGATCGTCCTCGGGGAGCTTTGGCTCCTTCTTGCGTGGGCGAGCCCTGCCGTTCTCGTCGATCTCCGTGTCTTCGTCGGGGAGCCACGCGAGGTCTGCTATCGTCTTTTCCGGCCTTAGCGCGCGCTCGCGCTCGTCAAGCTCCTTCTGGTAATCCAAAAGCTCTGCGTTGAGCTCCTCGTAGCGCTGCTTCTCCGCGGCAAGCTCGGACATCGAGACCTTCAGCTTCAGCGCCTCGGCCTCGTGTATCGCCTTCGTAGCCTCCGTTCGCGCAAGCTCGTCAGCGGCAGCCTGCGCCTTGGCACGCTCGGCGTCGGCGTTCTCCTTGGCGGTCTTCAGCTCCGCGTCTCTCGCCGCCTTGAGGTCGGCTGCCTTCTTCGCCTCGGCGTCGGCCTTCGCGCGCTCGTCGGCGGCAAGAGCCTTCTTGGACGCAAGGTTCTCGTTCTCAAGCTTCAGCCTTTCGTTCTCTGCCTCTGCCGCAGCAAGGGCGGCCTTTTCGCTCTCCGCCTTGGCCTCGGCCGCTCTGGCATTCTGCGCGGCCGTCGCGCGCTCGAGCTCAGCCTCGCGCGCACGCTTCGACGCAATCGTCTCCTCGCTCGCGGCCTTGTCTGCCGCCGCTCGTGCGGCGTCAGCCCGCTGCATGGAAATGACGACACCGGAAATGCCGGCGGCTATCACGGCTGCGCAAATCGCAATTATCGATATCGCTTTCGCGTTCATCACTTGACCTCGTCGGCGGCAGGTTCCTGCGGCGATTCATTTTCGGGCTCTTCGCCCTTCTTCGTTTCCTGAAGCTTCTGGTACTCGTTGTCCGTCTGCGAGGCCTCGTCGGCGGCCTTTATCTCGGCCTCCGCCGCCTTGAGCTTTCTCGCGCGGATCTCGTCGGCGAGCTTGCGAAGTTCCTCCTGCGTCTCGTCGTCCTTGGACTTCATCTTCTCCTTGAGTTCCTTTAACTCCTCGTCACGACCTTCGTCATCAAGCTCATCCTTGCGCATCTCTAGCCAGTGCTTACGCTCCTCCTTGCTCATCTGCTCAAGCGCCTTGGCGCGCTTTACCTTCTCTTCCTCGATGATAAGCTTCGTCTTGCGCTCGTCGTCCTGCTTCTTCCACTCGTCCTTGAGCTTGCGCATCTGCTCCTTCCTGCTGACAGGATCGGCAATCGGTGACGCGGACCAGCCATGGTCATCCCACGGACGCGTGTCGCTGAGCGCCTTCTTGCGGCGGAGAGCCTCGGCCTGCGCGGCCTCGCCCTCTTCGAGGACATACGGAGTCATGAACACAAGAAGCTCCTTGCGGTTTTCAGATTGCGAAACTGAACCAAACAGCCACTTGCCTATCCAGGGGATGTCCTTTAGTAGAGGAATGCCGGTCTCCTCTTCCTGGGTAAAGGTCTCGGTAAGTCCCCCCAAGACGACCGTCTGCATGTTCTCAAGCAGGATGTCGGCCGACATCTTGCGCGTAAGGGCCGTGTCAATGTTCTCCTTGCCGGTGCCGCCGTTGGAACCGCTAACCAGCACCGTCTGCCCCGCGCCGAGCTGCGAGTATTCCTCCTCAATCTCAAGCATGACAGTCCCGTTCGGGTTGATCTTCGGCGTTACCTTGATCTTGATGCCGATGTCCTTGTCGGAGTAGTTGTACGTGACAGTCGGGTTGCTGCTGCCGTAGCCGGAAGTCGACGTCGAGCCGCTGTAGAACTTGCGGGACTCCGTCGCCTCGATCGTCGCCTCCTTGTTGTCGACCGTCATCACGATCGGCGAGGCGATGTACTTCGCGTGATTGTCCGTCTTCGACGCCTGGATTATGGCAGCGAGGTTGAGCTTGTCGGACTTCAGAATGTAGTTGATGCCGCTCCCGATTGGGGTTGCGCCACCAAAGTATGCCGAGGTGGCATTGCTGCTGACGTTCATGACGGTGCTAAGGAGCGCAGACGAAGCCGTGCTGCCGCCACCGCCGCCGAGCCCAAAATTTCCGTTGTTGACAAGACCGTCGCGCGCAACCTTGGAAACCGTCGGAAAGAACGTGCTGGCAGTGTCCTCGATGATCGTCGTGATCGTACTTTCGCTGCCATCTGCACTAGTGCTCGTTCTCGTCGACGAAGACGACTTCTCGTAGCCCTCCGCGACGAGGTTGCCCAGGATTGACGTCGACGATCCAGTTTCTTCGCCGTCAACTGTCGTGGTCGTCTTTCGCTGCATGTAGTATAGCGGCTGGCCCATGCTGTTCTTCCGCTGCTCCGCCTTCCGTCCACGTCCGCGCATGACCCAGTCCACGCCCGTCTGGAGCTCATCGCCAAGCGTGACCTCGATTATGACCGTCTCTATGAGAACCTGACTGAGCTTCACGTCCATCGCCTCGATAATGCTTTCAACGACGGGAACGAGCTCCTTGTTTGTCATTACGACAAGTCCGTTTATCCTCTTGTCGGCGAGAACCGTCGTGTTCTCCTTGGAAAGCTCGCCCGCCTTTGCCTCGCCAGTGCGCTGGTTGGCGCTCTTCCGCGTCGCGGTCGCCGCAGTAGCTCCTGTCGGAGTGGAGACGCGAGTCGTACCACCCTGTCCCTTCGCGGCGGCGTTCTGGTTGCTCTTCGTGGAAGACTTCGAGGACGGTGCGTTGCCGATGAGATCGTTGATCATGTCGGCGACCTCCTCGGCCTCGGCGTACTTGAGGCGATAAACCTTTACTACAGTGTCGGGCGTCGTCTCGACGTCGAGCTGCTTGATCACCTTCTCGAAGAAGTCGTAGTTCGCCTTCGACGTGATTATCACCAGCTTGTTCGAGCGTTCGTCCGCAAGGATCAGCACCTTGCCGCGAATCATCCCACGATCGGCGTCCGACATCGACGTAACCGTCGACTCAAGGGGCTTCGGCTGTTCCGGCTGGTTCGGGCGGTTAAGGAGGCGCGGGCCACCGAGCGAAGTCGGGCGGGAGATATTGGACTGCACGGCGTTGTTCTGCACGGCCTTGCCGTTCTTCTCCTGCTCCTTCTGCGATTCCTGGACGATCTGCTCTAGCGCCTGCTTGATGTCGTTCGCAGAGGCGTTCTCGACCTGGTACACGAAAACCTGCTCGAGGACCGGCGAGGAAATGTCGATAGACTTCGCGATTTCCTCCATCCGCTTGATGTTCTGCCACGTGTCGGTCACGAGAATCGAGTTCGTGCGCTCGAAGACGTTGAGGATGCCGGTGTCGGACTTGAAGTTCTCGAGCGCCTTCTGCGCCTCGTCGGTAGCGATGCTCTTAAACGAAACCATGACGGAGATCACCCTGCCGTCCTTCGCCTCGGCGGGAACATCAGCAATGTCCATATAGAGCGGGATGCCCTCCTTGCGGGCCTTGCCGCGCGGAACGGCGCGAATGAACTTCTCGCCGTAGGGTTCCAAGTGGATGCCGTTCATTTCAAGGACGACTTCAATGGCCTCGAGGTACTCCTCCTTGGTGAGCTTCTGCCCCTCGCGCGACTTCAGGGTAATCGTCGCATTCGGCACCGCCGGATCCTTCAGGATCGTCTTCCCAACCTGCTCGCCATAAGTCTGAAACACGATGTCGACGGGCGCGGCATCCCAGTTGAGGGCCGGGGCCTCCTTGGTCTCGGCAGTCTCCCCAGCCGAGCTAGCCGCAACTGGGGAGGCTCCCGGCGACAGCCGACGTATCGGCGCTTGCGCCGGCGCATCGAACGCGATGACAAACGCAACTGTCGCAATGCAAAATGCAAAGATGTTTTTCTTCATAAGATCAGTCCTCCCTCATGTAGGCACAGGTCAGCGTAAACGACCCTTTTATGTAGCCCTTCTTCGAACTTGGCTTGAAATTCAGGTATCCGACGTCGAACATCCCCTCGGTGGTGTTCTCTAGCTCGTGCATGAACTTCACGAGCGACTCGAGCGCGCCTTCCCAGTTCCTCACCTCAATCTGGAGCTCAAGGACGTCGCCCTTCTCGATCTCCTTGCCTGGCTGACGCTGGGAGATGGAGATGTGGTGTTTCTCTGCAAGCTCGTCGAGCTTCTGGAGCCACGTCGTGTCGGTCGCCTTGCCGAACGCGAAAGTCGGCATCTGCGCCTTCTCCTCCTCGTAGGCGTCGTTCCATTTCTGTCGCTCGCCGATGAGCTTGCGCTCGGACTCGTAGGTCTTCTTGGCCCTGTCATACGCATTCGCAGCCCTCTTCCACGCAGCCTGCTGGCTTACGAACCACAACACCACCGCCAGTGCGTAGAGCGCAAGCACCACGACAACCGCAATCACAGCCTTTTCGCGAAGGGACTTGTTGTTCATTCTTCCTCCTCCCCTTCGAAGCGGCAGTCGATGTCAAAGCGTTGGCGGCCGCCCTTGCCTGCGGACGGCCCCTGCAGGTCAACCTGCGCGAAAAGACCGCAATCGACAAGCGCATCCTTGAACTGGTAGACGAGCGCAGTGGAATCGGCCTCGCCCGAAAACTTTACGCCTCCCGAGCGCTCGCCGTCCTCGCGCCTGAAATTCCAGGAATTGAGCTCGATGCAGGACGAGTCGGCTCCGTCGGGGAGCGGGAGGAGATCGGAGACCATCTTCATCGTCTCCAATGCGCCGCGCGCGTGATCGGAGTACTTGCGAACGAGGTCGACTTTCTCCTTCATCGCGAGAACGGACTTGTACTGGCGCGAATGCTCCCTGCACAGGCTCTTCTGACGGTCGGTCAGGAGACCGAACACCACAGGCACTCCGAAAAGGACCAACATGACAAACGCCCAGATCCCGCCGGCGATCGCAAGGAACTTCTTGAGCTTCGCCTTGAAGCGCGTCTCATCGAGCACCTCGCGCCAACTCTCGGGCAGCGCATCAAGGGAAGACTGCTCGCCCGAACGTTCCTCGACGCCCTTGAGTGCGAGCGCAACACGGTCTTCGCCCGCCTCTATGCGGCGCACTGGGGCGAACTGCTCGAGACCCGATGCGTCCACGTCGCCAGCTATGACGATTTCGGAAAGCGGCTTCGCGCCGCCGAAGTCCTCGGCCTCGAGAAGCGAAAGCATCACCTCTCGCCGCAAGTCGCCCTCGGACGTGATTGCGCGCACTGCGGACGGCTGGTCGTCATCGAGTACGAAAAGGGAAAGGCAGTCGGCGCCCTTTAGAAGGACTAGTCGCCTTATGCCGGTGCGCCCGTCGGAAAGCTGCGACCAAAGCCCGCGTAATTCGCCGAGCGAGAGGATGTCGACACGGGTAACGTTGATTTTAGCGGCATCGAGAGCGTCGGCAATGTCGTCTGCGGCTCCCTCGGGAAGCGCCGCAGCAAGAACTACGCGACCCTTTTCGGTTTCGCGGACAGTCTCGCAAGACACGGTAAGCGGCTCGTCGGGGAACGGGGAGATGGCAGAAAGAATCCCAGACGCCGTCTCCACAGCGTCCGCCTCTGCGGGAACCCTCACCATCTTGACGACAAGACGCGACAAAGGCAAGGCCAATACCGCTTCGCCGGGAACTATTTCCGAGCCAAGCGGCCGCAATTCGCCGCCTTCAAAGGCGACGACCTGTATACTTTCGGCCATTTGAATGAATTATATCAAAATATGGGGATTTTGGGAACGACCTCAAGCAAATGTTTCGTATACTCGCTCTTTGGGTTCGCAAAGACCTCTTCAGAGGTTCCGACATCGACAAAAAGCCCCTTCTCCATCACGCACACATTATCGCAGACGTTCTTGACGACGGCGAGGTCGTGCGCCACGAGGAGAATGGAAAGCCCGAGGTCGCGACGAAGGTCCCTGAGGAGGTTCAGGACTCGCGCCTGCACCGACACGTCAAGCGCCGAAACCGGCTCATCGGCGATCAGCACCTTTGGCTGGCATGCCAGTGCACGCGCGACGGAGACACGTTGACACTGGCCGCCGGAAAGCTCGCGCGGATACTGGTCGAGAACGGCCTTCGAGAGCCCCACGAGAGTGACAAGCCCGCAGGCGTCCGTCGCGCCCTTCAAGTCTATCGCGCCGCCCTTCGCCTTGCGCGACGCGTGGTGAAGGGTCTCGTCGAGCATCTGGCGAACGGTCATTCGCGGATTGAGCGAACCGACGGCGTCTTGGAAGATCATCTGGAGGCCGACTCCGGGCGCGATCGTAATCTTGCCAGCCGATGGGCTTTCTAACCCCACGAGCGTCTTTGCGATCGTCGACTTCCCAGAGCCTGACTCGCCAACAATTCCGAGCATCTCGCCCTCGCCAAGCGAGAACGAAACGCCCTTGACGGCCTCGAACGAGCCATACTTCACGTGCAGGTCTACGACTTCAAGCAGTTTGTTCATTTCAGCAGCCTCCGGCAGTTTGCATCAAGTTCGCGGCGACGCCTCTCCGCCAATTCGCAGGCGGCGGCAATGCGCGAGCGGTAAAGATCGTGGTCAAGCCCGAGGCACGTGCCCTCGTGTTTCTTGATGGCGACGGCCTCGTCGGGGTTCTCGGCGTCGAGCTGTTCGAGATGGTCCCGTACGTCGTGATATGCGTCACGCCACGGCGTTCCATTCGCGACCTTGCGAAGCGCGACGTCGGTTGCAAAGACTCCAGGCGTAAACGCGGCGCGGCACGCAGCTGGATCTACCTTCATACCCTTGACGACCTTCGCAAGTATCCTCAGCGTCGTGCGCGTGATGTCGAGGCCCTTCATGTAGAGCCACTTGCAATCCTGCAGGTCGCGGTTGTACCCGCCTGGCATCGCATGGAGAAGCGAAAGCGAAGCTGTCTGGAGCCCGAGAACCTGGGCGGCCTTCGAGCGGACGAGCTCGAGGACGTCGGGATTGAACTTCTGCGGCATGATCGACGAGCCCGTGCAGTACTCGCGCGGAAGGCGGAAGTACGCAAACTCGGGCATCGAGAAGAGGATCATGTCCTCGGCAAGACGCGAAAGGACGGCCATCAGCTGCGCGAGTGCCGAAAGAAGCGCCGCCTCGCATTCGCCGCGCGCCATCGAAGCGCCGAAGCAGTTGTGGATCGTGCGGGAAAAGCCAAGGAGCTTCGTCGTGCGCGCGCGGTCGAGCGGCAGCGGAACGCCGTAGCCCGCGGCGCTCCCGAGGGGATTCGCGTCAGCGAGCGCGTAGGCCGCCTCGAGGTTCGCGAGCTGGTCGAGAACCATCTCGGCGTGGCCGGTCGCCCACATCTCGACGGTAGACGGCATCGCCGGCTGGAGGTGCGTGCGCCCCACGAGTGGAATCGCGCCCGCGCACCAGCCGAAGTAGCATAGCTCCGCGGCAAGAGCGCCAAGCTCGCCCTCTGCGGCGAGGATCTCGTCCTTCATGTGGAGCCGGACGTCAACTGCAACCTGGTCGTTGCGGCTGCGGCCCGTGTGTATCTTCTTGCCGAGGTCGCCGAGTTCCTCGGTAAGAAGGCGCTCGACGGCCATGTGAACATCCTGGTCGTCTTCGCGAATCGTGAACCTCCCCTTCTCCGCAAGCGCGACTATGCGCCCGAGCGCCTTCCTGACCTTCGCGGCCTCTTGCTTCGTCACGACTGGGCGCTTGAGGCCCTTCATCTCCGAGAGCATCGTCACGTGCGCGGCGGTGCCCATGCAATCCCACTTCGCAAGCGCAAGGTCGAGAACGAGATCATCGCCCACCGTGTAGCATAAAACGTCGGGATCGACAGTCGAGTCTGTAATCGTCTTCTTCGTCTTCATTCTTCAAGCACTCCTTTCAATTTCGCATCCGCATCGTCTAAAAGCTTCAGCAACTCCTCGCCTGCGAGCTGAAACCTCGTGAGCTCGGTCAGGAACTTCGCATACGCCTCTACCGCCGCATTCATCTTGTCACCGTGGCCCAATCCGAACAGCATCAGCGACTGGATCTTCTGGTATGCTGCAAGTCGGACAAACGGGTCTTCCTTCGCAAGCGCAACCGCCTCCCGGAAAGAGCACGCGGCGTACTTGCCGCAGAAAGGCATGGCATAAAGCTCAGGATACAGGAAAAGCCGCGAGGCGAAAGTTGTCACATCGGCCTTAGTAGCCACTCCCGGCAAGTGAACGCCCCTCATTAGCTTCAGGTAGTCTTCGTCCGTCTTCCCCGCGGCGTATTCGCCGCGCTCTCGCCAGGCGGCAACCTCGGACTGAATGTCTTCGAGGCGCGTCACCGGGTCGGCCTCGCGTAGCTTCTTAGTGACGCTTGCATCGT
>Ga0310786_10010340_pt1 | contig 11735 bp, 3 predicted proteins | sample AusTroGonzalo_MG_FD_203881 | JGI IMG/M metagenome (GOLD analysis project Ga0310786, IMG submission 203881) | Bovine rumen microbial communities from tropical cattle in Woodstock, Queensland, Australia - Gonzalo_03 (v2) (version 2) | ecosystem: Host-associated > Mammals > Digestive system >... | reverse complement strand
GCCCTTCTTCACAAGAACCCAGTAGCGCAAGAGGAAGATCATCGTCGCCATGTTGAAGAGCCCTCGGATGAGAGGGAGCCACTCCTTCCAGCCCTGCGGGGTGAAGAAGTGCTCCAGTCCGCCGTAGAAGCTCTGCGAAATCGAATACGGAAACCGTCCGAAGATATGCGTGACCATGTAGGCGAAGAGAGCATTCTGCCCAAAGAGGATAAGGAATCCCAGCCCCTTGCGGAACCGCAAGACATCCGTAAGCGCATACAGCGCCGCCCATGCAAGGACGGAATATCCCATTGCCTGCGCGGTGAAAGTCAGTGTGAATATGTGCTTTATGCGCGGTATCCACGGCTGAAGCGCGAAACCGGCCGCAAGTAGCCCAACGCCGAGGATCGACATCTCCCCGACTTTGCGCCAGGGAGTGCGGCTGCCTGTCAGGACATACGTGCAGTGCATTCCGCAAAGTGTCATCGCGCCGGCCATCATCGACGTCAGGAACCACGTGTAGCCATGTTCGACAACGGTCTTCACGGCTGCTGAATCCTCAGGCCAGAAGGCCCTGAGTATCTTCAGTTCGCAAAAATACGCGAAGTTCCCGTTCTGCGTATAGTCGCCGAAGAGGTGGAGCAGCAGGGCATACGCCGCCGCAAGGGCGACCGCGACGGCAGGGACGAGCCAGCGCCTGCGGAACGTCAAGACTATCGCCGCGACGAGATATCCGACGGCAATGGACTGAAGCGTGTTGCTGTACGGCTTCAATTGCGCGATGTCGTAGCCCAGCAGGTTGCCCTGTACGCAGAGCCCGCAGAGCCATAGAAGCGCGAACCGTCCCGCGACATGCTTCCAGAACACCTTCTTCCCCTGCGCAAGGCGCTTTTCGAGCGCAAGGGGCACGGACGCGCCGCACATGAAGATGAAGAGCGGCATTATGATGTCCCAGAAAGAGAATCCGATCCAAGGGGCATGGTGGCCGATGTGGTAGGCGCCCCATTCCTCGAGCCCTACGTGGTTGCAGACGAAAATCATCACGCCGCCTATGCCGCCTGTCAGGAGGAACATGTCTATCCCGCGCAGCAGGTCGAGCGAGAAAAGCCGCTCCCTAGTCTTCGTTGGACTTTCCATTGTTTTCGCCATGTCCATTGTCCGCTACCTTTGCTTCTTTGCTTTAGATAAATGCGCAAATGTCCGTTTTACAAGGTTTTCGCGGGGCCTGTCCCCGCCTACTTCATAGTTTACGGCACAAGTATGAACTCCGGCCAAATGCGAGGAAGCTTGTTGCACACCTTGCCGCGCTCGGTCGCATTTGAAAGCCCGTTTTCGCCCTTGTCGGCGGGCGTGTCGCGGTCGTGAATGAAAAGGCCCAGCGAGGCGCGTGTCCCCGGCTTCAGCTCGATGGGCGCAAGGTAGCGCGGCGCAAAGGCGATTTCGTATATGCACCCCTTCTCCGTCGGCGTCCACTTCTGCTCCAGTTTCTCCGCGACCTCCTCGTCCGTCGCGGACGCCGTTCCCTGCGCAAGCTGCCAGTTGACAGCCAACATGCGCCAGACGCTGCCATCTGCGAAGTCGTAGCGCGAGTCGTTCTCGTTGAAGCCGTCGATGGACGCCCTGCGTCCGTCGGCAAAAGCGTCGAAATAGACCTCAAGGCACTCGTCAATCAGATAAAGATTGTTCCGCTGCACGTTGCCGAAGGCCTCACGCCTGAGCGGCACGTCGTCCTCGACCTCCACGCGAAGGAAAAGGCGCTGCTCGTTCCATGCCATCTTGTAATCCGCCTTCATCGTGACGGGCTTCGCAGGCGAACGGCGCACCTCGTTGGCGATGGGAAGCGACGGGATGTTCGCCCAGTCTGGCCTGGCGCCGCACTTTGGAACATAGAAGTACGACATCTTCCACGGCCTCGACAGGAACGGATAGTTCGTTGCGAAAGAATACATCTCCATCGGCTTCACGTCCTTAGGAGGCGCAATCCGACCTTTCTTAGTGACGCCGCCAGCAAGCGTCGCCGTCTTTCCGCCGCCAACATTCACTTTCTGCGGTACGGAAGTGGCGTTCGATATCTCCAGTTCTATCGCGCCATCCTGCATCGGGCGTATCTCCGCCTCGATGGCCTGCGACGGGTCGTCCGTCTCCGCCGTCTTGACGGCCTCCACAAGCTCCGCCGCGTTCTTCTTTGCCGAGACGATGAAGAGCGGCGCGGGCGTGAGCGGGACGGCGCTCCCGTCGCCCCTGCGCTCGTTGCCCATGAGATCGATGAATTTCGCGTCCGCCGGAAGCTTCATCTTCAGCACCGGCCCCTTGCGCGTCCCGCGCTCGACGTCGTTGTTGCTCGTCCAGACGGCGAGGATCGCCTTGTTGCCCTGAATGAATACATGTCCGCGCACGTCCTGATAGGGCCGCGCCCCGCCGTAGTAGCGCGGGTCGGGGAAGAGGTGGCCGAGGGTGTTGACCATCTTCAGCCACGCGAAGGGCTGGAGGTCGTGGTCGAGGAAGGCCCGGTCGGTCCACTGCCACGTATTCACGAGCATGACCTTTGGATAGTACTTGAGGGCGAGCAGGTAGAGGCGCGCCATCGCCCCGGCGTGGACGAACTCCCGCTGTCCGAAGTCCTCGGACGGCGGCCCGCACCAGCAGCTGTCGCTCCAGCCGTCCTCGCCCCACTCGGGGACGCGCCACGGCAGCATGTTGAAGCACTCGGAGAGGAGGATGGGCGTGTCGTCGGGGTAGCCGTAGAACTTCATCCGGTCGATGAGGTGCTGCGTCTCGACGTCGGCGTCGTTCGGGCCGAGGATGGAGCCGTCGATGTTCGAATAGGAGTGGATCGTCACGGCATCGTACAGGAAGCCGTGCCTCTTCGCCGTTTCGAGGTAGTTGTCCACCGTGTCCTGGTTCCGTCCGTGGAAGTAGTGGGAGACGCCGTGCGTCGGCGCGAAGCGCAGTTTCAGTCCACGCTTGTCGAAGGCGCGCTTGCACCCGCGCCAGGCCGCCTGGACGATCTTGAAGTGGGGTTCGAAGCCACAGCGCTTCGCCCAGCCCTCCTCCTCGTTGTGCCAGGTCCAGAGCGTGTCGTCGGGCGCGCCCTCCTTCGCCGTCTCGTAGGAGAGGTCCTCGACCCACTTGAGGAAGTCGTCGGTGACCTCCTCGGCCGTCTTCGGGAAGAACTTCGCCCCGGGATTGCTGTAGGAGACGGGATGGAGGATGAGCCGGAGGTTGTTCTCGCGGCAGAGCGAGGAGACTGTCGGACTCCTCCAGTAGGAGTTGCCCAGGGCCCCCGCGCCGAGCGAGCCTAAGCCCCACTCCCTGGTCTTGCGGGCGACGTCCGCGCAGCGGTCCACGCGGCTGAACCACGGGATGGCCCCCTCGCAGAAGAAGGTCGCCGTCGGATGCGTGTTGTCGAGCGGGTCGGCGATGCAGAAGCGGCGGTAGTCCGTCCAGGTCTTCCCGTCCGCGTCAAAGTCCATGCGCACGACGAAGACGCCGGTGCCGAGACGCTTCGCGTCGAGGCGCAGCGGAAGCGTCGCGGACGCTTCCGCTGCGCCCGACGCGGGTTGAAAAGTTGAAAGGTTGAAAGGTTGAAGGGTTGAAGGTTCAGATCCGAGCGCGAAATCGAAGGTTTCGTCGAACACCTCTTCCCAGTAGAAGTTCTTCACCGACACGCGGAGCGTGCCGGAGACGGGCTTCAGGCCGCGCAGCTCAAGCCGCGCGTCGATCGGCTGGCCGGGACGAAGGTCGTTGTCGGGGTTCGAGGTGACGAGCCGCGCCTGGACGGGGTCCTCCACATAGTCCGTCATCGCGCCGCCCTCCTCGAGCATGATCCGGTCCACCCAGGCGTCGACGCCGCCCACCACGACATAGACTCCCGCCGCCGTGCCGTCGAAGGTGACGCTGTGGCGCTCCCACTCCGGTCCGGGCTTCACCTGGGGTGCCGGGCGCGTGAAGGCGTAGTGGCCCCAGCGGGTGCCGTCGCGCCCCGCGCTGCACTGCATGACGAAGACGCGCCCGTTCGGGCTGTCCGACCGCGCATACCACGAAAGCGTGTATTTCCTGCCCGCGAGGGTCGGCACGGACGCGGAGGCCATGGGCAGGGGGTAGCCTTTCTCCGCGCGCTGGTTCCGGATCCGGAGCGCCCTGCCGCCGCCCATCCCGCCTTCGAGGATGGCGAAATGCTCCTCGTCCGGCGCGACGCGGACGGTGTAGGCGCCGCCGTAGCCCCAGTGCCAGCCCTTCCAGTTCTGCTCGAAGGAGCCGTTCGCGAGCAGGTTGCGCGTCGGCGGGATCGGCACGTGCCGCGCGTCGGCGGCCCAGAAATCGACGCCGTTGAAGGCCGGTTCGCTCCCGTGCAGGGGCGACGACGACCGGCAGAGGTCGATGACGAACCGCCCCTTCGCCCGCGCCGTCGGGGCGGCGCCGGAGAAGTCGCCGAAACCGTAGTAGAGGTTCAGCATCTGCCTCTCGTTCTCCGGGTGGCCGAAGTTGGCCAGCGCCTCGAGCCACCTCGCCGCGCGGCCGGAGCCTTCGGGAAGCGTGATGGTGAAATGCCGCAACTCGTCCTCCGGCTCGTAGAAGAACGTGTCGCTCCTCTCCTCGACCGCCGCCCAGTTCTGGTAGAGGGGCGGACCCTTCTTCGCCAGGACCTCCGGGTCCTGCGCCACGTGGGGCGTCGATCCCAGGCCGTAGGTCCGGTCGAGGCAGCGGTCGCCGGGGAGCTGGATGCGCGAGATGAAGGGCGTCTTGCCGAGCGCCCGCGCCTCCTCCTCCGTGACGCCGAGGTCGTAATCGACGAAGACGCGCCCCTCGCCGTCGCCGCCCAGCGTGTAGGAGCAGACATGTTCCCTCCCGTTCCCGTCCTGCCACGCCCTGCGCAATGTCGCCGTGCCGTGCGCCTCGTCGATCTCCGGCTCCTCACCCTCGCCCACGGAGGTGTCGTAGCCCTTCTGGAGAAAGAGCGTCGCCAGATGCTCGTCGCCGGAGAAGATGCCAATCGCACCGAAGCCGACGCGGTCGTTGTAAACCACGCTCCGGCTGTCGCCGCTCATCAGGATGGACTTGCCGCCCGAGACGAAGCGCACGCCCCTGTGCAGCGCGCCCTTGCAGAAAAACTCGGAAACGACCATCTTCACCGGCTGCCGCGCCTCGCCCGTCCGCTCGAACGGCGCAGGGGCGACGGGCAGGGACAGCACCCCGCGCGAATCCTTCCGATCCGCAAGTCCCGCCCGTCCCTCAAGGGCGGCGACGCAGATCAGCAATGTCCAGAATAGCGCTTTCATTCTACCTCGCTTTCATTCTACCTGAAGATTATGACGGTGCCGCGCCTGTAAGCCACGCGGATGCCGGTCGCCAGGCCTTGGCGCCACTAGACAATCAGAACACAATCATTATCGTTCCCTTGTGCTCGCTGACATATATGCCAGAATCAGTCACATGGACGTCAAAGGCACCTGGCTGGCAGCCTGTCAAGGCAACACGCGCAGGGTCGAAATTGCCCTCCTTCGACGAGCATGTCAGCAGGCGAAGCGACTTTACGCCAGACATGTCAAAGCCTGCAAGGTCGATATCGAGCTTCGCCTTGTCCGCCACGACGAACTTGCCTGCGACGCTGATCGGCGTAATGCCGCCCGCATCGGGCTTGAACCTGAGCGTAGCCGCCTCCGTCCCGCCGCCGACGACGTCCGCCGCGTTGCTCAGCACAAGATTGCGCGCGACCGTGAACTGCGACGCCGCCGAGCCGACGACGGAGACGACGCCCGTCCCTTCCGCGCCCACGACGAGGTCGCGTCCGAAGGCGACGCTGCCGCCCGACACCTCGAGCAGGCCCTCGCCGCCGTGGGTATCGTAGGGGTAGCCCATGAGGCTGCAGCCGGACTTCTCGCCAGGAGCCAGGATGCGCACGGCGTTCGTCGCCACGCCGCCGATCCAGACGTTGTTGAAGATCGCGCAGTCTCCGCCTTTGACGAGGAATTCGCCCTTGCCGCCGCCCACGCCGACGGCGCAGGCGATGCGTTCGCGGTAGTCGTTTTGCCCCGACAACCGTTCGCAGGTGCTGCGGAGCGTCCCGCCATCCAGCACGAGCGAGCCTTCGCCGTAGGGGGCGACGCCCACGAGGAGATGACCGTAGCGGTTGGTCAGCGACCCCGTGCCGGAAATCGCCATACGCCCGACGTAGGGCCGCCCCGACGCGGGTGGGTTCGCCGTGCCGCCGTAGCCGACGACGGTTCCCGACGGGAACATGCCGTAGGTCGCGTACCCCCAGTCGTCGCGCCCGGATGTCTCTCCGCCGACGCACATCGCTCCGCCGACGATTTCAACGACACCGGTCACGGCGTTGTCTATGGCGTCCGACCCGGCGGACGGATCGCGTGGCCTCGTCATGCCGGCACACAGGCCGCGCCACGAGAACTCGGAATAGCCCGCAGTCTGACGGTAGAGAGCCGTGCCCTTTGCGATGCCGACGTTGCACTGAGCTCCTTTGACAGTCCCCGTCGAATCCATACGAAATGTCGTGTCGCCCAGACCGCCGACGAAGACAAACCCCGGCGCAGGCCCCGCCATGGTGGCGTTGTCCGCAAGGGAGAACGTCATCGACTGGCCGCTCGCCTTGGGCGCGATGCTCACGCGCACTTCGGAGCTGCCATTGGTCCACGCGGCGGAACCCGAGAACGACACGTCGCCGGAGAAGCGCGGTTGGTTGGGTTGATCGACCTTTTTGAGGAAGAGTGTGCCGCCGGAGAAGTCGCACACGCCGTCGATGGCCTGGTCCAGGTAGCTGTTGTACCACCGCGCCGGAATCGAAATCGTGCCGCCCGTCATGCGTAGCGTCGCACCCTCCTTGAGCGAGAGGCCGTAGTTGGAGCCGCTCGCCTTGTCGGCCAGGACGAGTTCGCCGCCGCTCACGAGGATTTCGCCCTCCGCTCCGCTCGCCACGATGACGCCGTAGGTGTTCGTGACCATTGCGTAGCCGCCGTCCACAACGAAGCGTCCGTTGTTGATCTTGATGAGCGTCGCGTGCTTCGCCGCGCCCTCCATATCGTAGACGAACCGGCCGCCCTCCGGGACGGATATCTCGCCGCCGCGGTTCACCTCGATCAGCGTGTCCTTGGTAAACGCCGCCTCGCCCGCGATGGAGAGCGTGGCCTTCGCGGTCCGGTCGGTGCCGACGACGATCTTCGCGGGCTTCGTCTCCGTCCCCTCCATGCGCACCGTGTAGTTCGACGCGCCCTGCACAGTGATGACGGCGGTCTCCGTCGCGGACGGGACGCCAGCCGGCGTCCAGTTCGCGGCCACGTCCCAGTCGCCGTTTGACGGATTCGCCCAGTAGCGGGTGTCCGCCTCCAGCGCGCCGCTCGTGATGGTCACGGTGCCGCCGCTCACCCAGTCGGTCGAATAGCCGCCCGCCACGAGCGGGAGGCCCCGGTAGGTGCCGCTGGAGAAAGTGACGCCGCCCGCCGGCGCCACCACAGCGCCGCCGACATCGACCGTGAGCTTCGTCGTCGACGCGAAGGGCGCCGCCGCCGTGCTTTCGGAGAGGTCGAGGACCGCACCCGAACGGACGACGACCTCGGAGAGGGCCGAAAAGGAAGTCGTGCCCGCCAGCTTGAAGGTGCCGCCCTTGATTTCCAGCGAGCCCGTCGTCGTGCTGTCGGAGTCCGTCAGCGTGTAGGTGTGGTCGCCCTGCGGGTCGTAGACGAGCGATGTCTTGCCAATGAACCGGGCTCCCGATCCATCCGTCGCCGACGCCCTCATCGTCAATTTGCGGGAGTTGCCTTCGTCGGAGACCGTCTGGTGCTTCGCTCCCGTGATGCGGTTGCAGACGACATCGTCGCCGAGCAGATAGAGGGTTCCGTCATCTCCCCGGTTGGACAATGTCTGGACAATCGTGTTCGTCCCGAGGCAGGGAGAGGATTGCAATCGAATCGAACCATAGCCGAACTTGACCGTTCCGATGGCGTTGCTCGGACAGTAAAGGCGGGGGCGGCAGGCGTCATAGAAGCTGAGGTCAACTGTGAACTCCTTCGCCGTCACCTTGCCGTAGTAATAGATATCCGATCCCTGGCCTTGCATGCCCGCGTCATTGGAGATCAAGACGTCCGGCGCATAGACCTCGTCCATGAACGTGATCACGGGATGGTTGCTCATGTATTTGACGCCGCTCGAGTTCGGCCACCACAGGAAAAGGCCCACGTTGCTGCTTCCGGCGACCGTCACCTTCTTGTTGAAGGTCAGATCGCTGGAAATCCATGTCGAGCACCGGTTGTAGAACGTGACCGGCACGTCGAATTCCACCGCAGGGCCGCGGATGTCCGCCGATGTCGCGTCGCCATTCTCATAAACGACAGACGTGCTGCCGGTCGTCGGCGAGCGGAGCATGAGGCTCTTCCCCGTGAACGTCACCTTGCCGCAGTTGCCATCGGAAAGGTTCTTCGTGGCGAAGAACACCTTGCTGACGGAGAAGTCGTCCGCGATGTCGTTCTCCACGGTGATGGCGACGCCGTTCGTCGTGTCGAAGCGGATGGTGTCGCCGTTGCCGCTCACGGGCGCGGTGTCCCAGTTGGCGTCCGAGAACTTTCCGCTCCCGCCCTGCCAGGTGCAGGTATTCCCAGCGAAAAGCGCCGCGCCATGCATGAAGACCGCGACCGATGCAAAGAACATCAGCAAGCCCTTCATTGTTCGTTTTCCTTTGTAGAATAGAGACCCACGCCTCGGCGTTGCCACCAATGCGACTTCCCCCTCGTCAAACCGGCTTGTGCCGCCGTAGCGTTGCGAAGGCGCAACGTGCGGATTTCCCGCATCCGGCTTTCCCCTTAGAGCTGCTTTCGTCATAGCTTGGTTTTTCCTTTCTTCGCTTTTGCAAGTTATTGCTGATAATTACACCGATTTTTCCCCTGTCAATGTCGCCAATAAAACCTCATTCGACACACCCTTTTACGCTTTCGGCGTGGCGAGCCTTGATGTCGGGATCGAGCGACGGCTGGAAGTTGTAGTCCTGGCGCGGATGCCTCTTGCCATCGCCGACGCCCTTCGCCATCAGCGCCTTGAGCTCGTCCAAATGCGACTTGTAGACGTCGCGCGGATTGCAGCCGTGCTTCTTGCAGATGCTCGCCGCCATGCCGACGACCTCGCCCATCATGCCGTGCGTGCGCATAAGCCGGGTCGTGCCGAGTGCTATGTGCGTAACGGAAATGTCGCGCCCCGCCATAAAGAGGTTCGGCACGTTGCGCGAGTAGAGGCAGCGGTACGGAACCGGATACGGCCAGATATGCTCGTTGAGCGAGTTGGACTGGTACGGCTCGCCCTCGAACTTCGACTCGCGCGCCGTCTTGGGGAGGTGTAGGTCGATCGGCCATGTCGTAGCGCATGTGCCGTCCGGCTGGAAGTCCTTGGCCCTGATGTGGTTCTGGTCGAGTATGAAGTCTCCGAGCAGGCGGCGCGACTCGCGGCGGCCAGCGTTGTACGCGACCCACTTTAGTTCCTTGTCTGCGAACGAACCATTCTTGGAGTAGCCGTTCTTGACGAACGCCCAGTTCGAAAACGCGACAAGGAGTCCGTAGTCGCGGATGTACTCGCCTTCCATGATCTGGTCGCGGCCGAGCCCCGCCTCCCACCACCAGTTGCCCCTAAGGTGCGGCGAGCAGTTCTGTTCGTTGATTGTCTTCAGCATCCACGGCCGCGTCGGAAACACCGCGTCGCCGTCGGCCTTCCCCGCATACCACTGGACGGATGCGCCCATCGTGATCATGTCGGCCTTCGCGGGCGCGTCTGGCTCGTCCGTCTCGCCCTTCGCCTCGCGCCCCATGCGCCAGTCGGCGCCTGCGAGATACCCGACCGTGCCGTCGCCCGTGCAGTCGACGAACCAGCTTCCCTCGAAGCGAAGCACGTCGCCATAGCGCGTGTCCTGCGCAACAACCGCAGCGATGCGCCCTTCGCCATTCGTGACGACGCCGTTGACGTGGCGATTCAGGAAGAGGTCAAGCCCCTTCGTCTCCTTGACAACCTTCATCTTTCGGTCGTCTTCGTAGACGGATGCCTCGCGCGCGTTGCCGCCCGACTTCGGTCCGATCTCCGCAACCACGTCGCCAAGACGCGGATAGGGCGGAAGGTTCGCGTATGCGCCAAGATGGACGCGCACCTCGGACGAGTTGTTGCCGCCAAGGACTGGCCGATCGTGGATGAGCGCGGACTTGAGCCCGAGCCGCGCGGACGAGATTGCAGCGCAGATTCCGGCAATTCCACCTCCAACGACTACGACATCGTATTGCGGCAACGGTTTTCTCTTTACTAAAATCGATGGATATCGAGGGCCGTTGAGGATTGTCCAGGGATTGGCCTCGGTAGTGAACACGACAGCGTCGACGCGTCCGTCGAATCCGTCGCGGTCATGCAAGGCGAGCGTGTTCTCGCCGTTCTTCAGCATCACGTCGTCCGCCTTGACCCACAGCCATTCGCCCTTCCCCTGGCAACCAAGGAGAGTGGGCAGCTTCTCGCCGTTAATGACGAGGTTGAACGTGCCGGCGCCGACGTCTGGATGCCATGGCGCCGTCCAGTTCCTTGTCCGCACAAAGACATTGTACCTGCCGCCCTTCGCGACGAACTTCGTCTTCGCGTCGGCAACGGGTCTGCCCATGCCGTGCGCAAGCAGATACGGCGATCCCATCTGGTCCATGAACTGGGTGTCGTTCACCCAGCCGCCCCAGTCCTCGAACGACTCGGCCTCTATCCAGACTGTATCGGAAGCATGCATGTCGCAGTCTACAGTTATGCCGCCACAGGCCGTTCCGGCGACCACGAGCGCGGCAGACATGGCGACTGCAAGACGGAAAAGATGATGCGGGGTAGATGAAGTGTGGGAGTGGAGGAGTGGGGGAGTTGTAAGAGTAGAGATCATCGAGTCGACGAGGGCGGCAAAGCGGCGTCCGGCGAATACGTGGCGCATCGTAATCGGCATCTGCCTGTCGCCGCGCTGAAGGCACTGCACGCCAGCGAGCGTGGAACGCTTGAAATCTTCCTCCAATGTCGCCGTGACAGGATTAGACTGCTCCGTAGGCAGAAAACCAAGCTGAAACTGCTTCTCGTTATCGATGAAGTCCCTCGCCCGCTTTTTGATAGCGTCAGTTATTTCAAGATTCTCCCTCATGGCCTCCTTTCATTGCAAAAGACTAGAAACGACAGGCCTCACTTTGTCAGTGCGGACTGTCGTCAAGATGATCGGGATTAATGTACAGAATCGCGCAGAAGGCCGACAGAACGGCCCCTGCTGCGTTTTCAAGGCATTTAGGTCGCCCCCCCCCCGTTTGGAAAGGGGTGCGCCAGAACGCGCCAGAGCTATGTCACAACTGCCGATCATGGATGAAATACGTCTTTACTTCGGCTGTTGTAAATTATACTACACACTTCATATCCGCATAGGATAGAAAATCTATCATTTTAGGAAACGGCATGGTGAAGTCCGACACCACAGGCGAAAAGCGGCGCGGGATCAGCGAACTTTAGGGTGCGGTTCTACGGCAAATCAGACTTGACGGGGCAGTCGCTAAAGGTGTTAGCGCGGGCACCAGCCCCACTCACTGACCGATTACCACCTATGCCGTTCTCCTACCCAAGCGACTTGCGGAAAGTGGCAATCTCGGTCGCAATGGTTTTCTTGAGGTCGGTCTTGTCGAAGTCATACTCGAAATGGACAATGTAGAGCGGATCAATGCAGTTCGCCGCGACGCGGCTCTTCACCTCGCCCCAAGGCACGACCCCCTCGC
>Ga0310786_10010339_pt1 | contig 11737 bp, 8 predicted proteins | sample AusTroGonzalo_MG_FD_203881 | JGI IMG/M metagenome (GOLD analysis project Ga0310786, IMG submission 203881) | Bovine rumen microbial communities from tropical cattle in Woodstock, Queensland, Australia - Gonzalo_03 (v2) (version 2) | ecosystem: Host-associated > Mammals > Digestive system >... | reverse complement strand
GGGCTACAAAATTATATAAAACCAAGGATATTTCTGAAGCAAAGTTGGATGACGCAGAGGCTGCAAAAGATTCTGCTAAGGCCCACGTGGCGCAGGCAAAAGCACGTTTAGATTTAGCAGAACAAGATTTGGAATATACTGTTATTACAGCGCCTATGAATGGTAGAATTGGTGAGGCAACTTTTTCAGTTGGTGAATTAATTGGACCAAGTTCGGGTGTGTTGGCTAAGATTGTGACGGTGAATCCTATGGATGCGGTATTTTCAGTCAGTGAGAATCAATTATTGTTGTTGCGCCAGCAATTTAAGGATACGGCAAATACAGAAGTGCACTTTATTACCTCAGATCAAAAGGAATATGAGGAAGTCGGTTCTCTGAGTTTTATGGATACAACTTTGGATGAGGCAATGAATACCTTAAAAATGAAGGCCTCTTTCCCAAATCCTCAATATAAGTTGATTTCTGGTCAGTATGGTCGCGTTGTTTTGCAGGCTAAGACGCCGACTCAAGTTTTGGTGATTCCTCAACGCGCAGTTCAAAGAACGCCAGAGGAAGAATATGTTTTATTGGTCAATGCCGAAAACAAAATTGAAAAACGAGCTGTTCAAACGGGGGCCGAATTAGATGATTTTGGTGTAGAGATTTTATCGGGATTAAAAGCAGGGGAAATTGTGGTTGTGGATGGATTCCAGAAAATTGCGGTTGGGATACCTGTAGAAAGTCGTTATTTGACAAAAGAGTGAGGCTTTTATGATCGCAGATTCATTTATTAAGCGTCCTAGATTGGCTTCGGTTTTGTCAATAGTTATTGTATTGGCAGGGTTGTTAGTTTTATCGGCAATTCCCGTGGAGCAATATCCAAACATTACCCCGCCATCTGTGGTTGTACAAGCAACGTATCCAGGAGCGAGTGCAGATGTTGTAGAGGCCACTGTAGCCCAGCAAATTGAATCGGCGGTTAATGGCGTGGAAGACATGATTTATATGAGTTCCACTAGTGCGGATGATGGCTCCTATATGTTAACCGTGACGTTTAATATCGGAACGAATTCCAATATGAATGCGGTTAATGTGCAAAACAGGTTAAAACAGGTGGAAGCCTTGTTGCCAGAGGAAGTGCAACGTCAGGGGGTTAAAGTTCAAGCCCGTATGTCTTCTATGTTACAGGTGCTCTCGTTAACTTCAAAGAATCCCGAACACACAGGTGCTTATTTAACGAATTATGCTTTATTAAATGTTAAAGATGAATTGGCACGTACGACCGGTGTAGGGGATGTGATGGTGTTTTCGCATCTGCAATACAGTATGCGTGTTTGGTTAAATAATGATAAATTGAAAAGTTTGAAATTAACCCCAAATGATGTTTTGGCTGCAATCAGAAGTCAGAATATTCAAGCGCCACTAGGACGAATCGGAGTGATGCCTTCGACGACGGATCAAGAATTTCAGTTTGCCTTAACAACTCAGGGACGCTTATCAACACCGGAAGAATTCGGAGAAATAGTAATTCGTGCCAATAAGGATGGTTCTTTCCTTTTGCTAAAAGATATTGCCCGCATAGAGTTGGGTGCGGAATCTTATTCTTTGGAAGGTTTTTATAATGATAATCCGAGTGCCGGTATGGCTATTTTCCAGTCTCCGGGATCAAATGCCGTAGATGTGGCAAAGGCTTTGCGAAAAAAAGTGGTGGAATTGCAAGCCAGAATGCCAGATGGTATGTTTGTGGAAACATTGTTTGATAGCGCAGCGTTCGTGGAAGCCTCATTGCACGAGATCTTCAGAACAATTATAGAGGCGTTTATTTTGATTGTTTTAATCACCTATGTATTTTTGGGAACATTACGCGCTACTTTAATTCCAACACTGGCTATACCAGTGTCTTTAATTGGTGCGTTTATCGGAATGAGCCTCTTTGGTATTTCTGCAAATACTATTTCGTTGTTGGCGTTAGTGTTGGCGATAGGTATTGTGGTTGATGATGCAATTGTGGTGGTTGAAGACGTTGAAACAGTAATGTCTGAAAATCCAAAAATGAAACCGGCAGATGCTGTTAAAAAATCTATGGACAGAATTACAGCGCCGATTATTGCCATTACGATGGTGTTGTTGGCGGTGTTTGTTCCCGTTGCGTTTACCCCCGGTATTTCTGGAATTTTATATAAACAGTTTGCTATTGCTATAGCCTGTGCTATGGTGATTTCTGGAATTAATTCATTGACGCTGAGTCCGGCTGTGTGTACACTAATTATGCGCCCCAATCAAAAACCGTGGTTGCCGCTTCAGATCTTAATGAAGGGAATCGATTGGATGCGAAATGGTTATTCTAAGACGGTTGGCCGGTTGATTCCTTTGTCTAAATGGGTGTTATTTGTAATCGCATTTTTTGGAATATTCAGTTATGTGTTATTTAAAATAACTCCCTCAGGGTTCTTGCCAGCGGAAGACCAGGGTTCATTTATGATGGAGATTCAATTGCCTTCAGGTGCCAGCTGGAACCGAACCAATGAAGTTGTTAAAAAGGTGCGTGAGCGCTTGAAACAAATCCCTGAGATAGAAGCTACAATGACTGTTGTTGGCTATGGTATGATGACAGGCGGAATTGCATCCAATAATGCATTTGGTGTGGTTAAGTTGAAACCTTATGCTGAGCGTCCGCGTCCGGATCAAGAGGTAAATGCCATTATTCAAAAAGTTGCTATTCTTACTTCGGATATAAATGAGGCACTAATCATTCCATTTAATCTGCCAGCCATTATGGGGATATCCACCAGTTCTGACTTTGAATACATGCTGCAAAGTACAGAAGGGGCCAGTCCAGAAGAAATGCTGGCAGTGGCACGACAGCTTATGGCCAAGGCTAAAGAAGATCCTAGATTGGCGCGTATTTTTACCATGTACACGGCGGATTCTTTGCGCGTTCAGTTAGAGGTAGATCGTAAAAAAGCGCTAGCTTTAGGTGTACAAATTTCTGATATTTTTTCAACCATGCAAACAATGTTAGGTGGAGCCTATGTGAACGATTTTAACTTGTATGGACGGACATGGCGAGTTAATGTACAAGGGGATGTTTCTGATCGGCGTGTGTTGGATGATATTTTCAAAATTAATTTGAGAAATAACAAAGGAGAAATGGTTCCTTTGCGTTCATTGGTCACAGTGAAAAAAACAGTTGGTGCACAAAATATTCAACGCTATAACAACTATCGTGCCGTTAAGATTCAAGGGTCGCCAGCCCCTGGTTATGGTTCTGGAACAGCACTACAGGTTATGGAAAATGTATCTAAAACTTTACCGCAAGGATACAGATATGCTTGGACAGGTATGAGTTATCAAGAACAACTGGCTGGAGAGCAAACATTGCTGATTTTCGCGATGGCAGTTGTGTTTGCATATTTATTCTTGGTGGCGTTATATGAAAGTTGGGTCATTCCTTTGCCAGTGATGATGTCCATTGTAATTGGTGTGTTTGGAGCCATTGGTTTGTTATGGGTTCGCAATATTACAGACGATTTGTATGCGCAAGCAGGTGTAATTGTTTTGATTGCGTTGGCGGCCAAAAATGCTATTTTGCTGGTTGAATTTTCGAAGGATCAGCACGAGCATGGTATCTCTGTCAGAGAGGCTGCAAAAAATGGTGCGCATATGCGTTTCCGCGCAATTATGATGACAGCATTTTCGTCTTTGATGGGATTTGTTCCTTTGTTAACAGCAACAGGGGCTGGCGCATTGGCGCGGCGAGCCATTGGTTCCTCTATTTTTGGTGGATTAGCAGCCGCTTCGTTCTTGGGTATTTTTGTTGTGCCATTACTCTATGTGTTCTTCCAAGAAATGGTGGATTCTATTTGGCACAAGGGTAAGAAAAAAGCATGAATTTGATCAAAGCGTACATCAGATATATTCTTTATTTATTAAAAATACGTACAACTATTCCTGCGGTTTTGATTAACAGAAAAAGGATTCAGGATAATGGAGATCAACTGGTGGATTTACGTCAAAACAAAGACCTGTTTTTCGGAGATTCCCTGAGCGCAAGCGCGGTGTTAATCAGATCAGGTGTTGCTGAAAAACTAGAACAGGCGAGTAAATTGTTGCCAGAAAATGTTCATTTCAAAGTATTATCCGCTTACCGTTCAATGGCAGAACAGCAAAATCTATATAATACCTATTATCAACAAATGAAACATGACCATCCTACAGCATCAGAAACAGATTGGGAGCGCATGACAAAAGCAATTTGCGCTAATCCTAAAAATGGTGGAGGTGGCCATCAAACGGGTGGAGCTGTGGACATTACTTTATGTGATCAAGACGGAAATGATCTGGACATGGGATCAGGGTATTTAGAAATGTGTTCAAAAACACCTACTAGGGCGACAAATATTTCGTTCTCCGCGTGTCAAAATAGAAAAATATTGTGCCAAGCCTTGCAAGCGGTAGACATGCAAAATTATCCTAATGAATGGTGGCATTTTTGTTATGGTGATAAAATGTGGGCAGCCTATCGGCATAAAAAATATGCTATCTATGGTCCGATATATATTGATGAATAAGGGTTAAAACATTTTAACTTGACATTATGGTATAAGCTGAATAGAATCAAACTTGGGTAAGGTGATGTCTTACCTGGGGTGTCGAAACCTCTAACTAGTTGCTGTTATCAGCGTAAAAATTGCCTTTTGGTCGTAAGACTGGAAGGCAGTTAATAAGGTCTTATAGATCAAATACCTGCACATTGCTAGTTAATGTTTCGAACTTCCAGTCGCCTCTCATCAAGGCGAATTTTTTTAACCAAAGGAAGTTAGAATGAAAAAATATATTAGAATCTTAGGGTTAGGTTTGATCTTATCACACACAGCATTGGCAAATATAAACATCCCTTGGACAAAAGAGGGGTGCGAATCGGTAAAGGGAACTTGGATTACGGCACATAAATCAACGGATTCTGGGTGTGATGCTGCACATTGTAATGGGATGAGTTTTTGCCGAGGTCCACTTACCACAACTTGGTTTAGTGCACTTATTTGGTGCCAATCCATTGGGCATAAATTGGTAAGTTTTTCGAATTTATGTCCAGGTATACCGACGGGGTTTAATACGGCAAAAAATGCTTGTGCTAATGTAAGTGGTATAAGTAATGTACGTGGTTGGACATCCATGCCCTCTGGCACAAATAAGGCCCTTTGCGTAAATCTTTCTTCAGGGGCGGTTGGTGATGGAGATATGAATTGGATACCTGTTCGCAACAACGCTGGTGCCAGCGTTCCTGTATGTGAAGAATAAGCTCTGATTTAACCGGTTCAGTTCTTGGAAAATGTGATAACAAGGTCAGCCCTGAGGTTGTCGTTTGCTTTTTTTGCTTTTTTCTGGTAAAATATCCGCATGAAAATAATTACATTTGGGTGTCGGATGAATGCTTTTGAATCAGCTGTAATCGCGCGACTGATGCAAGACTCTGCAACCGATAAAGTAATAGTTAATACTTGTGCTGTGACAGCTGAGGCAGAGCGGCAGGGGCGTCAGGCGATTCGTAAGGCTAGACGTGATTATCCATCAGCTGAAATTATTGTGACAGGTTGTGCCGCTCAGTTGCATCCGGAACTGTTTGAGGCTATGCCAGAGGTTGATCGTGTTCTGGGTAATTTAGAAAAGTTAAATCAAGGGATTTTGGCCAATTCCAAAAAATGTGTTGTGGGAGATATTAACCGCGATATATCGGTTCCTTTGGTGATGGATTTTGAAGGAAAAAGCAAGGCCTTTTTGCAGATTCAGCAAGGATGCGATCATGCCTGTACTTTTTGTATTGTGCATTTTGCCAGGGGGCATAATAAAGGCCTGCCAAAAAAACAAATTATCGAACAAGCGCAGATCTTTGTTCAAAATGGATACAAAGAACTCGTTTTGACGGGGGCAGATGTAGCTTCGTATCCAGGAGGATTGGTGCCATTGTTGGATGAGCTGTTGCAGGCTGTACCAGAAATTGAACGGCTAAGGTTGGGTTCTCTGGATCCTGGCGCTTTGGATGAGCAATTCATTGATCTGGTACAGAAGTATCCACAGATTATGCCTTATTTCCATCTGTCAATACAATCGGGTGATGATATGATTTTGAAACGTATGGGGCGCAGACATACCCATGCAAGTGTTATCAAGTGGATACAAAAAATGCGTGCAGTGTGTCCTGGTGCAACTTTTGGTGCAGATTTTATTACTGGGTTTCCCACAGAAACGGCATCTCAGTTTAAGTCAACTTTGAAGTTGGTACAAGCCGCAAATATAACGCATTTGCACGTTTTCCCTTATTCAGAACGGCCTGGCACGCCTGCTGCGAAAATGCCTCAGGTATCTGCGCCTGTGCGCAAAAGAAGAGCGGCTGAGTTGCGTGCGTTGGGAAAAAAATTATATAATGATTTATTGCAGAGTATGGTTGGTAAAACAGTGTCTGTTTTGACTGAAAGCAATGGAACTGGCCTAACGGATAATTATGTGCGTGTTAAATTGAAAGATAAATATCCAGAAGGGAAAATTATTTCTGTTTCTATACAAGGAGTACAAGAAAATGCGTTGGTTGGATAAATTAAAAGCAGGGATGAAAAAAACAGCGGTGTTGCTGAATTTGACTTCGGTTAATTCCGAGGATTTAGAGGAGGCGTTAATCCGGACCGATATGGGGGTTCAGGTGACGGAAGAGATTTTGCAGGCTGTGCGTGCTCAAAAACCAAGTGATGCTATGGAAATGAAAAAGGTCTTACGTCAAGAGTTGATTGCACGTTTGCAACCTGTGGCGCAGCCGTTGCAAATTACCAATCATAGACCTTTTATTATGTTGATGATTGGTGTTAATGGGGCTGGTAAAACAACAACAATTGGTAAATTGGCTCATTTTTATCAAAGTCAGGGAAAAAAAGTAGCGTGTGTGGCGGCGGATACGTTTCGGGCTGGCGCCGTTGAGCAGTTGCAACAATGGGGGCGGCGGGTTGGTATGCCGGTGTATGTTGGCAAGGAAAATGCTGATGCTGCCGGTTTGGTTTATGATTCGGTTAAAGATGCAACAGAAAAAGGCATGGACATCTTGTTTGTGGATACGGCAGGCAGGTTGCAGAATCGGTCGGATTTAATGGACGAGTTGAAAAAAATCATTCGTGTGATTCAAAAATTTGATGCTTCGGCACCGCATGCAACGGTATTGGTGTTAGATGCTACGGTGGGTCAAAATGCCCTCTCACAAGTCAAAATATTTGCAGAGCAGGGGGGGGTCACCGGGTTAGTTATGACGAAGTTGGATGGCACAGCAAAAGGTGGTGTGTTGTTTGCTTTGGCTGATCAATTTCGTTTGCCAATATATGCTATTGGTGTTGGTGAAGGGATTGAAGATTTACAACCGTTTTCGGCAACAGAATTTGTGGATGCTTTATTAGATACAGGGGATTAAATGCGTTTGTTTAATCGGACTTTGGCACGTTTCAAAAAATTACAAAAAACAGATTATATTCTGTTGTTTTTGTTGTGCCTGGTCGCTTTAACAGGGGGAGTTGCTGTTGCTCTGTTAGATATTGGTATTACAAACGTTTTTTTGAAAAATCAAGGACTGTTAAGTATAGGGTTTGACTACCTGTGGGTCGCCGTATTGATGATTTTGGCTGGGCATTATGTTTTGATCTTGGATCGCCGTAAAGGGTATGGGGCTGTGGCCTATTTGCTAGGAGCGTGCAGCATATTATGGCTTTTGCTCTCTGGTATTAAAACAGACTACCAAGAAATTATCGCCAACTTATTATTCATCTATAAATATGGATTATTTTTGCTGATGACACATGCCATTTGGTCGGTGAGTACGCGGTGCATTAAACTAGATTTTTCATCCCTACGCTATACAGGGGTGATTACAGCCGAATTATGTGGGTATATTATTGCGGGCAATATTGCTTTGTCTTTTTCACATAATCCATTTGAGCTATTATGGGGCGGCTTTTTGGCCACAGTTTTATTTGTGGTCGCAGTGAAATTATTTTCGGATATTGTCAGTATCCCTAATGAAACATTTGTGCCTAAAACAGGAGGAGTTCAGGACAGATCTGAGCAATCACTGGTGAATTGTATTTTAGAGCAAGCCTTTTGTTATTCAACCATCACGATACTTGGTCATTTTTGGTTTTATCAAATGTTGATGCGTACCCCTGAAAATGTCATTAAAAATATGTCTTGGATTTGGATGGGCATTGGTGGTGGCAGCATAGTATTATTAGCATGTTTATATGTATTCAAACATTTATTTCAATATACATTGTTTTGGGGCATGCTCATGGTTAGTATGGGGGCTGGTATAGTTATCTTAGGTGAATTCTTATCTTATGATCTGGCCGTATATGCTGGCGTTATGGTCATGGCATTGTTTGGGCGATTTTATTATACCAGATATGTGCGGTTATTGCCTTGTTTTTTGCAGTCAGGACAGGGGTTGCGTATCAAAACGATACGGTTAATGCTGGTTGAGCCTGTTGGAATTATTTTTGCGGCCGCTTTGATTATGACGGTTAGTACAGAGTATATGCTGATTGTTATGGGGGGGCTGGCATTTATTTTTTACGGGATATTTGTTATATCAAATCATCTTTACAGCCGTCTACTAATGCAAATGTGTTATCTTCGCAGAGGATGTAATGCTTCGCTTATGTTGACTTATCGTCCTTTGATTCAGATGCTGACACAAGGGCTGGGGGATGCAGATGCAGAGCATAGTTTATATTGTGCTCATATTCTGTTGCAAGGGCAATATCCCCAAGTTCGATCTTGTTTAATGCACAGTTTGCAACATCCATCGAGTAAAGTGCGTTTGTTTGCTATACAGAAATTGAGCCAACTGTTTTGGGATCAGGCGATACATGATGTTGCGCAAAATTTATTCCAAACAGATTCAGATTTGGATATTCAAAATTATGCATTAAGTTTGGTAATCCAATATGAAGCAGAAATAAATGATGAAAAGGCCTATGAGACCTATCAAATATACCTAAAAAATACCACCTTGTGTGCTGGTGCCTGTTTGGGATTATTACATACACGGCATGGCTATGCAACAGCTATTAAAAAGATTGGAGAATGGTGTACTTCTTCACAGCCTTCAACCCAAGAACGAGCATTAAAGGTTATGTTTTATAAGCCCTGCCCAGAATGGGTGCCTTGGGTCAAGACTTTTTTGTTTCATTCCTCAGAGCGTATTACTGTTTTAGCATTGCGGGTAGCCAGTAAGCTGCCTCATCCGACATTTTTAGCTGGGATTTTTGCGGCTTTGGACAATTTACGATTAAGAGAGTTGGCGTTAGATGTTTTAAGTCAATATGAAGGACACGCATGGCCTTCAGTTGAAAAGATGATCACAGATCCCTCTTGTTCGTTGGAACGGCGCAAGGTGTTGATCGTGTTTTTGGGGCGACAACAGAGTGGTGTCGCCAAACAAGTGTTGTTGCGCGTGCTGTTTCGGGTTGAGTCCAGGTTGAGAATGGTGATTGTGCGCACGATCATGGCGGCGCATATGATTTGGGTGCATAAATATCGTCGTGATGTTATCTGGAAAAGTATTCAAAACGATACAAAACAATGGTATGAAATGGCGCGATTTGCACGCCTCATCGGCGCTGGACATTCCTCAGATGTGCAAATCATCTTAGATAGATTAAAGATAGCTTTTGATACGGAAATGCACAGAATACGTCGACTGATTTTATTCCAAGTGACCTTGTTCAAAAGACATGCTTTGGTTGAACGGTCGTGTGATTTATTGTTAGGCAATGATAGGTCTGCTTATGCTGGAGCTGCAAGCTGTTTGCAGGATCTATTGCCTAAAAAGATTTATAAAACCATCCAGCCTATTCTATTGGAACAATTCGAATCGTTGGATGTTGAATCTAAAAAGTATAAAAGTTTTGAAGACGGGTGTTGGCAGTTAGTTAGCCAGAAACCCAAGTGGATAACACCGTGGATATCTGTTTTGATCTTGTTGATATTATATCGCACCCATGCTAAAAATTTGATCCCAGCGATAGAGCAAGCACTGGCATCTTCCGATTGGTTGGTTTTGGATATGGCGCTTTGGTTGGCAGGGCAAACATTAGATAAAAAACGGGCACAAGAGTTAATGCTAAATGTGCCGACGCGATACTTAGTACAACATCATTTTCAAGAATTTTTGGAGGGAAAAGAGCATGATAAACATTGAACAGATTTTGCTTTTGAGACAAATTAGTTTTTTTGATGCAGTTTCAGATGAGGCATTAGCTGATTTAATGTCTGTGGCGCAGGAAAAAACTTTTAAGCCAAAAGAAATGATGATTAAACAAGATACCAGTTATGCACCATTTCATATTTTGCTGATGGGGGCTGTGCGCATCATAGATGCGGATGGAAATGAACAAATTTTAGATGCCCCGCAAATTTTATGTTTATCACAAGTTTTTAACTCTGATCCGTGCCCATTTACAATTGTTGCTAGTACAAAAACGGTGGCTCTGACAATAGAAAAAGATGCATTATATCGGGCCTTTGTTATGCATCCATCGTTGGCTTTCGCTTTTTTGGAAAAATTATCAAAAAAGAGTTGATTTTGAAATCAAAAAGTTTTACTATGATCTGGAAATAAATAAAGGGGGATATATGATTCATAGAAAAAATAAAAAAGTAAATGCACCGACTGCCTCTGTACAGCCAGAACAAGCTGGACAGTTGCCTGTTGTTGTTGAGCAAAAACCAAAAAGAAATGTCCTTTTATATGTTGCAGGCTTTGTTGCTTTGTTAGCATTGAACGCAGGAATTTGGGGATATTTTACCTATGAATCAGTGGATTTTTACAATTGTGAATGTCGGGTGCAGCCTGTGATTAAACCTCGTGCAAAAGTTTCAACTGAAAATGCATTAGCGTTGGTAAATGGACAGCCAATTACCATGGAAGATATGCAGGAGTTAATGTTGGATATGCCTCAGGTGGCAGAGTTGCCTTTAGAGACTGTTTATCCAAATTTGTTAAATATGTTGATTAACAATAAAGTAATTATGGTACAGGCCAGAAATACTGGCGTTGATCGGCGTCCAGATATTCAAAGAATGTTGCGTCGGGCAGATGAGCAAATTATTGGCCAAACATATTTGAATGAGTTGTTAGAAGCCAATGTTAGTGAAGAGGAGTTGAGAGCTTTGTATGCCCAAGAACTTCAAAATTTCCGTCGTGAAGAGGAAATTCGGGCGCGTCATATTTTAGTTAAAACAGAAAAGGAAGCCAAAGATTTGTTGGTGCAATTGAAAGCGGGAGCAGATTTTGCTTCCTTAGCCAATCAAAAATCTTTGGATAAAAATACTGAAGGTGGAGATTTGGGTTATTTCACAAAAGGGATGATGGTTCCTGAATTTGGTGATGCCGTTTTTGATATGAAAAAAGGGCAGTTATCTGAGCCGATTCATACGGCATTTGGATGGCATATTGCATACATTGAGGATAAAAGATTAGCAGATCCTCCTGCTTTTGAAGATGTGCGGGATCAAATCAAACAGGCCGTGATGGAAACGAAGTTGCAATCTGTGTTGGCAAACGAGCGTACTAAGTTAAATGTTCAGGTTCTAAAACCAAATTTAAAGTAGTTCTTTTTTGACAATAATACAGGTCTGATGTATAATATATCTTGTTTATTTTTAGAAGGAGAACTGTATGACAAAATATAGAACAGACGCCGATCGTGCACAGTTGCGTATA
>Ga0310786_10010338_pt1 | contig 11737 bp, 10 predicted proteins | sample AusTroGonzalo_MG_FD_203881 | JGI IMG/M metagenome (GOLD analysis project Ga0310786, IMG submission 203881) | Bovine rumen microbial communities from tropical cattle in Woodstock, Queensland, Australia - Gonzalo_03 (v2) (version 2) | ecosystem: Host-associated > Mammals > Digestive system >... | reverse complement strand
GATTTGATTAAGAAGTTCAATCTCAATGACCCTGCTGAGCACGAAAATATTTTCGCTTGGTATAAGGAATATACGGAGAAGTTCGTATCTTTCTTCAAGCCGATAATAAAGAATCTTTAGAATGCTTAAAACAAAATGAAATACGAAAATACATTTAAAGCAATAGATCAAATCCTGTGGAAGGAGCAGGGATGTGGTAGTGAGTTGGACTATCTGGAGCAGAAATCGTGGATGCTGTTCCTGAAATATCTTGATGACCTTGAAACAGAGCGCGAGGATGAAGCTGAATTGGAAGGAAAAACTTACAAGCGACTTGTTTCTGGTTTCTATCGCTGGAGCCAGTGGGCAACACCCAAGAAGAAAGACCCTCAGACGGGCAAGATGGTATTAGATACCGTTAATGCTATGAGTGGTGACGACCTTGTGGAGTTTGTTGACCAGAAACTCTTCCCATACCTCAAAGACTTCCAGAATACCGCAACCCAGACAGATAGCCTTGAATATAAAATAGGCGAAATCTTTGGAGAGCTGCATAACAAGATCCGTTCGGGATTCAATATGCGAGAGATCATCAACATGATTGATGAACTACACTTCCAGAGTGCAGAGGACAAGCACGAAATGACTGTGCTCTATGAAAGCAACATCCAGCGAATGGGTAATGCCGGGCGTAATGGTGGTGAGTATTACACCCCACGCCCATTAATTCGTAGCATCATCCAGGTGGTTGATCCCAAGATAGGTGAAACAGTCTATGACCCTGCTTGCGGTTCGGCTGGCTTCCTCTGCGAAGCTTTCCTTTATATGAAGGACAAGATCAAGAGCGTGAAAGACCATGATATCTTACAGAAAGACACTTTCTTTGGAAAAGAAAAGAAAGGTCTGCCCTATATCATCGCCACCATGAATATGATATTTCACGGCGTTTCTGCCCCCAATATCACTCATGGAAACACCCTTGCCATGAACCTCAGTCAGATTCAGGAGAGCGATCGTAAGAACGTCATCCTTGCCAATCCTCCATTTGGTGGCAACGAACGTGGCGAGGTGTTGCAGAACTTTGAGATTCGTACCTCTGAGACAGCCTATATGTTTATGCAGCACTTCATCAAGATGCTGAAGGCTGGCGGACGTGCTGGTATTGTCATCAAAAATACCTTCCTGAGCAATGGCGATGCAAGTGCTATCCGAAAAATGCTGTTGGAGAATTGCAACCTTCATACCATCCTTGACCTTCCTTCTGGTGTGTTCACAGGTGCTGGTGTGAAAACTGTCGTTTTGTTCTTCACCAAGGGTGAGCCAACGGAAAAGATTTGGTACTATCAGGTGGATAAGCACTTCACCAAGACCCAGCCATTAACTGAGGCTGATATGGAAGAGTTCCTTACTTTGCAGAAAACTCAGGCAGAAAGTGAACACTCGTGGACGGTTGATGTCAGCACTCTTGACGATGCTTGCGACCTCAGCGTGAAGAATCCCAATAAGGTGGAGGAAGTTGACGAGCGTACACCAAGCGAGATTGCTGAAAGCATCTTTGCCCTTAATAGCGAGAATCAGGATCTTATTGACGAAATAATGGAGATGGTGAAATGAAAGAAGGTTGGACATATAGAAAGTTAGGAGAAGTCTGCAATGTCGTTGGTGGTGGTACACCAGACACCAAGAATAAGAATTATTGGAATGGCAATATTCCTTGGGCTACCGTGGGTGATATGAACTGCGATGAGATTAAGTCTACTGGTTATTATATTACGGATAGGGGGCTAAATGAAAGTTCAAGCAGAATTGTTAAATCGGGAGAAATAATAATTGCAACTAGAGTTGGTTTAGGAAAGGTTTGCAAACTTGCTGTTGATACAGCAATTAATCAAGATTTGAAAGGTATTATACCTAAGGATAATAGCATTCTAAGGAACTTTATTTTTTATTATTTCAAAAAGAATGCAAAATACATAGTAGATAATGGTGTTGGGGCAACCGTAAAGGGGGTTAAAATAAAATTTATCGAGGGGCTCTCTTTTGGATACCCATCTCTTTCCGAGCAGCAATCCATAGTTGATTATCTTGACTCTGCTTTTGCTAAGATAGATGCGATGAAGGCTAATGCAGAAAAAGCCCTCAATGAAGCCAAAGCCCTCTTCCAAGCATCCCTCAAAGAAATGCTTGAACCAAAAGAAGTTTGGGAAGAGACTACTTTTGGAGATTTGGTAGTGTCAAATGTCGTGGGAATGACAAGAGGTAAAGTAGAACAGGGATATGATAAAAAATATCCGTATTTCAAAATGAATAATATTTCTCCAGACAATGCTCTATGCTGGGATGATCTAATCTGTGTTGATGCAAATAAAGAAGAATTGGATAAATATTCTTTGCAAGAAGGAGACTTCTTGTTTAATACTCGTAATAGCAAAGAGTGGGTTGGTAAATCTGCAGTTTATAGGAATTATTGCACACCTGTTATGCTCTATAACAATAATGTAATGAGAATAAGGTTCGTTGATGTAATTAATCCTGTTTTTATTGCATACTCCTTCCTTGCTGACTACACAAAAGAACAGCTTGAGAAAATTAAAAGTGGAACTACAAATGTTTGGGCTATTTACTATAGAGATCTTTCTAAGATACTTTTAACTTATCCTTCTCCTGCCGAGCAGAAGGCCATCGTCGAAACACTCGACTCTCTCAAATCTAAAGTTGACCGCCTCCAAGAGAACTATGACAAGATTTCTCAGGAGTGCGACGCATTGAAACAAGCAATATTACGACAAGTATTTGAATAAAATAAGATATCAGTCTCTAATTATAATTATTAATTCAATATGAGCAGATTTAACACGTCAGAATTAGGCATACATATATATGATGAGCCAAAAGATCCTAACCAACCACAGCCTAAAGACTATGGTATTTCATATCAAATGATTGAAGAATATGAATCAAAAATAGAACAAATAGAAAAAGAGCATTCACTATTTTACAGCCCTGCAGGAGATATTGCAAAACTCACATTTGGAGTGTTGTTTATAGTAGCTTTATGCTTCGCGTTCTTTGGTGGGGATCATTCTGCCCTATATTTCATATTTCCTGCCATTCTAATACCCTGTGCTTTTATAGCCAATTGGTATTTGAAGGAACAGAATTTTAAGAAACGAGATGAGGCAATGAAAAATGTTCGTTCTGAGATAATTGAAAAATTTCTCAAAGACTTTTATGCATGGTACAATAATACGCATGACTATAAAATAAAGTATTATGATATCATTTAGAATTACCGACATTGAATAAAATATGAACGAAGCGCAGACACGATTTAACAAGATTGACCCTAAGCTAAGGGATGCAGGCTGGGGGATTGTTCCAGGAAGTAAGATTCTTGTGGAACAGAGTGCTTACATTGCACCTGGTCGTATCACAACTTCTGGCAACAAGAATCCGAAGAAGGCAGATTATATCCTTGAATATAAGGGTATGAAACTTGCCGTGATAGAAGCCAAGAGCGATGAGAAAGATGTGTCTGAGGGTGTAGGGCAAGCCAAACTTTATGCCGATGCTTTGAAGATTCGCTATACTTATAGTACCAATGGCAATGATATTTGGTTCATTGACATGGGTATTAAGGATAGCAAGGGAGATTATATCATCCCCAGCAAGGAATATGACATAAACCAATTCCCAACGCCACAGGATTTGTGGCAGATGACCTTCCCCGATGAGAACCCTTGGCGAGATAAGTTTAATCTTTGTGCGCTTAATCGTAGTGGTGGTCGTATGCCTCGTTATTATCAGGAAATCGCCATTAAGAATGTGCTGGAGGCGGTAGCGAAGCAAAGGAATCGCATTTTGCTGACTATGGCAACAGGTACGGGAAAGACTTATACGGCTTTCCAAATCTGCTGGAAACTGACTCAGACGAAGTGGAATACAAAAGGTACGGAGCGTGCGCCAAGAATCTTGTTTATTGCAGACAGAAACATTCTTGCCAACCAAGCCATCAATGACTTTGACCAGTTCCCGGAAGATGCTATGTGCCGAGTGACTCCAAAGGAACTGAAAAAGAACAATTACAAGGTTCCAACAGCTCGTAATCTTTACTTCACAATCTTCCAGACGATGATGACATCGCCTAATGCCCAAAAAGCAGAAGAGCAAGGCATAACATTACCGGAAGGCTCCGATGACCAGCCTTACTATATGCAGTATGAGCGTAACTTCTTCGATTTTGTCATTATCGATGAGTGTCATAGAGGAGGTGCTAATGACGAAAGCGAGTGGCGAAAGCTGATGGAGTATTTTGATAGCGCTTATCAGCTTGGTATGACGGCCACACCAAGAAGAAAGGTTAATGTAAATACTTACGCTTACTTCGGAGATCCTGTATATACATACTCACTTAAACAGGGAATCGAGGATGGTTTCCTTGTTCCGTTCCGAGTAGAAATCTCTACGAGCAACATCGACGACTATAAGTATGAAGAAGGCGATATCGTTAAGAGTGGAGAAATAGATCTTGAAAAGGTTTACTCGGAATCGGATTTCTATAATGGAAGAATCCAGATTAAGGAAAGGGATGAGCATCGTGTAAAAGAGCTGCTGAATAAGATTGATCCAGACGAAAAGACGATTATTTTCTGTGCTACCCAGAAGCATGCCATGATAGTTCGAGATATGGTGAACAAGCACAAGAAGCGCCCTGCCAGCAACTATTGTGAGCGAGTTACTGCTGATGATGGAGAAGTGGGAGAAGCTACATTGAGAACCTTCCAAGACAACGAAAAGCTGTTGCCAACCATCCTGACAACATCCTATAAGTTGAGTACTGGCGTTGATGCTCGCAATGTGCGCAACATTGTGCTGATGCGACCTGTCAATAATATAGTAGAGTTTAAGCAGATTATAGGTCGCGGCACACGCTTGTTTGACAAGAAGTATTATTTCACCATCTATGATTTTGTTGGAGCATGTGATATGTTCAAAGACCCTGATTGGGATGGTGATATTTACTGTCCTGTTTGTGGCAATTGGCCTTGTACTTGCAACAAGAGAAGAGTCGATTGTGATGTGATAGAAGAAGGCTTCCATGGGGTTAGGGATGATTTCTGTCCATCTGAGCCTGCCCCTTGTCCTGTTTGTGGCCATCTGCCTTGTACGTGTGAAGGGCCAAGAACAAACCTGATAGATATTAAGTTGTCTAACGGTAGAAGACTGTCACTTGAAACAACATGGGAGCAGAAGATATTCTTTGGCGACGAGTTCATCAGTCTTGATGAATATGTAAAGAAACTCTTTGGCAGGATTCCTGAATTCTTCTCTGATGCAGATGATCTTAGAGAAAAATGGGCTAATCCTGAAACTCGCGAGCAACTGCTTAAAACGCTTGATGAGGCTGGTTTTGCTGAGGAAAAGCTGTTACTCTTGAAGAATATGCTGAAAATGCAGCAATGCGACTTACTGGATGTGCTGGAATATATTGCCTATGACTCTACACCAATAGAGAGAGTACAACGAGTGGATCTTGTGAGGAAGCAGTATGTAGATAAATTGAATATGGAGCAACGAGAATTCGACAATCTTATCCTGCAATACTATCTTAATAATGGCTTCAAAGAACTCGGTTCTGATAATCTGAAAACCTTTATCAACATCAAGTTTAACTCAATGAGTGATGCAAAGGAAAGGTTAAATATGTCAGTCGCAGATATACGCGAGCATTACTTTGAGTTGCAACGAAGATTGTATAGTGCATAGAGATTACAGTATCCGGATAAATTGTTGGTTTTTTTATTTTGCAGATGTTTGAGATATGAAAGTAGTTGATTTGTTTTGCGGTTGTGGGGGCTTGAGTCTTGGCTTCAAAAAAGCGGGGTTTGATATTGTTGCTGCTTTCGATGTATGGGAAGCTGCGCTGAAAGTTTATCGTGATAATTTTAATGTTCCAACCCAAAGAGTCGATCTTAATAATTCCAAAGAGTATACCCGAATAATAAGTGCTCTCAACCCAGATGTAATAATTGGCGGGCCTTCATTTCCACGTTTTTCATTAGCTGATCATAAAAATGCAGACGAAGATAGAAGGAATCAGGCAATTTTCTTTGCTCATATTGTGTGTAATGTCCGTCCAATCTGGGTCGTGATGGAAAGTGCTTCAAGAATCATAAATACCCCTGTCTTTATTAAAATGAAAGAATTATTAATCAAAGCAGGTTACGGTCTCTCATATCGAATATTAGATGCTAGTTATTGTGGGGTTCCACAGAAGCGTAAGCAATTATTTCTTATCGGGAAACTTAACGAGAAGGATTTTTTTATAGACAAATATATATCCAATGGTATTTCTTCCCGACCAATGACTATTCGTGATTATTTAGGTGAATCGCTCGGCATAGAGTATTATTATCGCCATCCAAGAAGTTATAACAGTAGAGGGATTTTCAGCATTGACGAACCAAGTCCTACAATTGGTTGCGTTAATCGCCCAATGCCATACGATTATAAGTTACATCCTAACGACCCTGTTAATTCAAAAAAAGGTGTCCGCTCGCTTACGACCTTAGAACGTAGTTATATACAAACTTTTCCTAAGTCTTTTCATTTTGTTGGTAGCAAGACTGATTTGGATCGGATGATTGGCTATGCGACCCCTGTAAATCTTGGAACTTTTGTTGCTAAAGCAATCCAAAAGTATCAAGATGGTTCCCATAAGAATGAAGCTCGTACCCCCAACGAAGCGGGCATTTTTTTTATCGAAGTGCCACAACAAGACTTAACTTATGAAAAGTTTCTAGAAATATACAATCAGGATAAGGCACGTACTAAAGGCGAAAATGAATCCTTTTTAATCGAAAAATCCAAATACTTTAAGGATTTTAAAACATCAAAACGATATAATAAATTAGAAACTAAAGTTAAGGTAGAGAAAACAAAAAATACAGATGAGAATGTTATAGTTGACGAAATACCAAAAATTGATGAAAGATCAAATGATGTTCTTAATAAAGATAAAGAAGCCCCTAGCAACAATGCAAGTATAGATGCAAACAAACCATTAAAACCAGAAGACGTCTTTAATGTCAGTCTTCCTGATCCAAATATTAAGCAAAAGGTTTTATCTTTTATTATGGACAGTATAAGAGGGAAGGATGATAACATTAATATTATGAGACCTATTGTAGCGGCAGTAAGGTCTACAGCAATATCTAAGCCCAAATATGATAAATACAATCAATTAGCGGAGGCTCCCAAAGTAAGTAAGTCAACTTTTAATAGATATTTATCCGGATCTAACAGCTCTTTCAATGATGATAATGTATTTGAATTTTTGGTTAAAGAATTCCAAAAGATTATCTCACAGGAATGAGCCTAAATGGGTCTAAATGGGTCTAAATGGTTTCAGATGGGTTTGTTTGAGCAGACCCAAAAAGACCCATAAAAAAAAATAGCAGCTATATACATAAATATTATATTTGCACTTGCGAAACAGAAGAATTCTGCGTAGCGAGTGCTTTTTGTATGTGCACAATACGTAAGTGCTGTTAGGCTTTTGCTAGCGAAGCCGAAATTCAATTTTTTACTTAACAACATGAAAGATGAAAGAAGTTGTTTTGCGAATTGAAGATTCGGCATTAGAGAAGTTTTTAGGAATCGTCCAGCTCTGCCCGCAGGTTGAGGTGGTCAGTAGTAGTGATTGCATCGAAACAATGGATGTGATTGACAAGAGTTTTGCTTATGCTATCTCTGAACTTAGGGATCGTAAAGTGTTTAAAACGCCCGCTGATTATACCTATATCATGAAGGCTGCCAACGATGGCGCTATTTATCACACATTGTTTTTTGTGACGCCAACGGAGTTTATTGCCTATCTGGAGGCATTAGGACTGAAGAACCTGATAGGGCGTAGTACCTTATATAATAATAAAGACGACATCAAGGGCAAATACCCGGATTGGACTTTCCTTGATGCAGACGTCGTTAGCCAGTATGAAATCTTAAGGCGGAAAAACATCGTAGTTCAGTTTTTGAGTGCTTTTTCTAAGGCGAGGCGGCGTTTGTTGGACGCTCAGTTGGACAAATGACGGAACGTTGGACGCACCGCTGGACTGAACGATTTTTCGCTGAATATCGTAGAAAAAAACATCCTACCTTTGCATCGTCGAAAGACAAAATCGCTCATTGACTTATTGATACAAATGGCGCCGGGGAAGGCCCCGGGGAAATTGAGAATATACTTGTGTCTTTCATAAAAATCGGGTTTTAGTTATTAATTCAAAGATTGTTTTTGGATTTTTGTTTCTAGCGGTCAGCGGACTGCAACAACCGTCCGGTGTGTGAACATAGGGCGGATTTTCAAGAGAGTTTATTCACATTATTAATAATTAAAGAAAGGAATTTTAGATTATGACAAAAGCATTTTTTTACGAAACTGATGGTGGCGATTTGATTCGCTGCATGTTCGCTGGTTTAGACAATGATGGTCACGCTCAATGGGTGGTGATAGATCAAGGTGTTGAGGCGATGACTCTCTCAGATTATCTGGATGAGTTTTGTATGGATAGCAGTGGTATATGCCTGCTTTGTTTGGAAGGTGAGCCGTTAGAGTCGGAAACGCTGGCATTATTGTTGGGCAGCGTGCATAAATCTTATCCGATTGACAGCAAGGAATCGCTCTCAAATACGATCAAGAAGCTGAGACGCTTGGGCATCGTTTGGAAGCATGAAGTAGTTAAAGTGAAGGTAAGTGTGTACAAGTACTTCGACAATGTGTTAAAAGAGGATTGTCTCTATTATTCGGTCATTGCAAATGGCCGCGTATTTCTGGAGGAACTCGACGCCTTTCACAGTCCCAAAGAGCTGATGGATAGCGTGCGTTGTTTCTTTGAAGCTCTCGAGAAGGAGGCTGACATTGTTCTGAGAAAAGAACTGTTGTTGGATCCGATCGAGAAAATTGAGCTGGATAGCAAAGACTGTCTGATGTTTGACGTTGTATCATAAGCATTTGTTTGAAGATATTCATTATCCATATGCGTAATAGTCACGGAATTGAAGTCAAGGAGTGCTGCGCGAGTTGCAGGTATAAAGACCTGACGCGACTGATGACCGCACGGTTCTGCACAGAGCACCAGAAGAGCGTAAAGCCCAACGGCTACTGCAAGCAGTGGGCTATCAGCGAGCAGATGGAAGCTGCTGGAAGAGGTGGCGGTCAGGTGAAACGCCGAGCATATCTGAGGTATTTGTTAGAGGTTCGAGCGGATGAATCGCTGGCTGATCAGTTGGGCATCCGAGCTCCACACAAGACCATCGACCAGATACGGGAGGAATTCGAGAAAAATCAAGGATCAATCTACTTGAGTTTATAGTTTACAGTTTATAGTTTACAGTTTATAGTTTATAGTTTATAGTTTAAAGATTATGCAAACAATGTTATTGAAAGTGGTGACTTGCGGGGAAATAGTTCCCGTGAAGTCTGAGAAGGCCGAAGGCGGCCAACTGAACAAACGTCAGCTGGTTCTTCAGGAACTGGGTGGCAAGTATGAACCGACCTACGTAGTGACCGCCCTTGGCGATCTTGCTACGATGGAATTCTCTGAGGGTGAGCTCGTGTTTGCCACGATGCGTTTCCAAGGCCGTGAGTTTAACGGTCAGAAGTATATGGACATCGTCGCAACCGAGTTGATTAGGAAATAGAAACAGTAATCGAGCGAAGGCAAAAGTGAAGGAAGTCATCGATGTGAAATAAAATGGTACCAAATATTCCGACACACCTTCACTCACAAAATTCGCAAGATTATGAAAAAGAAAATTATTTTAAAGAAAGATTCGAGAGAAGTAACGATCGATGGCATGATGACCATCGGCAAGTTGGATAACGACCTTAACCAGGCAAGCTTTATGCCCTGTGAGCATGTGGAGATCGATCCGTTTATCGGGCGTTTCAAGGTGCAGCTGCTGCGTAACGGCTATCTGTATCTGGAACAGCTGGCAAAGCGCATCAGGAATCATCCGCTCTTCAGGCTACCACACAGTTCCCTGTCGTTTACCAGGAACGCGAAGTATTATTATGTTCTTTCTGCGCCTGAGAGTGAAGCTGAGGTGCTTCCGGACATTCTGGAGCAGGAGGCTCATGAAGCTGCTGAGAGGCTGAGGGAACTGCTGAAAACCCCCAAAAAGAAGTAAAAGCCTATGATTAACAGGATTTATCAGAAGAATGGGAAAGGGCCTAAATTGGCCTGTCCAGTTAATAACCGAGAGGAGTACTTCGCCTTGAGGAATGCGTCCGAAAACGCCAAGAGCTTCTACGATGCACGTGGGGGCAATGAAGCGGCAAAGAGCAGTCAGATACAGTTCAACTACAACGATCTGCTGCCTGACGGTGTATTGAAAGGGTGTTGCCATCCTTCATCGACATTTGCCCATGATATCGACTGCGGCGATGCCCAAGAACAGATCCGTCTGAAGGACGAGATTCTGGCGAAGAAGGACGAGATAGGTTTGTTGGAACTGTCGGGGTCTGCCCGATATGGACTGCATGCCGTGTGTCGTCGCCAGCCGGGCAAAACAGTAAGAGAGTGTCAGTATGTCTTTAGTATGGCGACACGCACAGAGTATGACACTAACGCACGCGGTTTGGCCAGGGTGATGTATACCGGGCCTGCAACCGAGGACAACCTCTTCTATCTGGATGATGCCATCTTTGAGGAACCGCTTTCTGTTGAGGATTCTGAAAAAGAATATAAGCTGCTGAAGGAGCGCGAGAAAAAGAATCTGGAGGAGGTGCCGAGGGGGGCCAAGAAGGCCAACAAGCATTATCGCCCTTGGGAAAATTCCTCCCCTAAGTTCTTGGACGAGCCAAGTGGCAAAGCCGAGCGAGGGGAGGCTAGGAGGGGTCTGAACAAGAGTACTCCTGCAATCGATCAGACCACCCCTGACCCCTCCTACTCAGGAGGGGAAAAGGTTACCTATCCCTCGGAATATCACGACATTCCGTTCACGGAGATACTGAAGAAGTATTGGGAAGTAAACAACCGCGGGTTTGAGCCGACGGAGGGTGACAGGGATACGCTGACCTATCAGCTGGCGTGTGATTTGAGACACATCTGCGGCAAGAATGCGGATTGGCTCGATCAGGTGATTCCCTGCTACGACGGTTTTACGCCTGAAGAGAAACGGCAGAAGATTCAGAGTGCCCTGAATTCAGAGCTGGAGGCGTTTCCGGCGAGACTGCGCAACACGCTAAGCGCGTTGCAGATGGAAGATGGAAGAGGTAAGATGGAAGATGTGGATCAGGCATCAGACGTAGCGGATGAACAACTCTCAGCTTTCAACGCTCAACTCTTAGCCCGGAAAATGCCGCAGGGCATCAAGGAGTCGATTGAGGCGGCGGGGCCGCAGTTGGCGATGCCCGTTCTGACGGCTGTCTGTCCTGCTATCGGTGCGCTGGCTACGGGCGTGGTGCTCGACGTTCACGGTCAGAAGCGCGGGCTGAATCTCATTGCTTACATCGCTGGTGACTTCGCATCAGGCAAGGGGAAGATAGACCCTGTGATTGATGCCTGGATGTATGAGGTGATAGCCCTCGACAAGATGTATCAGACGCAGGAGGACGAATGGAGGGCCAAGAAACTGGCGGCAAAGAATAAGAAGGACCAGCCAGAGGAACCCAAGTTGCCCGTGCGTTGTCTGACGCTGAACAACACGGTTGCCAACCTGGCCGAGCGTTTGGCGAATACGGAAGGTAAGCATGCCT
>Ga0310786_10010337_pt1 | contig 11738 bp, 10 predicted proteins | sample AusTroGonzalo_MG_FD_203881 | JGI IMG/M metagenome (GOLD analysis project Ga0310786, IMG submission 203881) | Bovine rumen microbial communities from tropical cattle in Woodstock, Queensland, Australia - Gonzalo_03 (v2) (version 2) | ecosystem: Host-associated > Mammals > Digestive system >... | reverse complement strand
TCTACTGGGAAATAGTCGCTCACGGTGTTTTTCTGTGAAATACGTCCGCGGCGACTGATCGCACCTGCTTCGAAAAGTAAGGTCTCGGTCAAGGTAGTCTTACCTGCACCGTCATTACCTAAGATGGTAATGTTTTTGATTTCGTTAGTTTGATAAATTTTCATGTCTGTAAATATTAATATTGTAAGTTATCTTTGATAGGTTTTCTCTTTGTTAGAGGTAGTGTCAAAATTTGGAGCTGCAAGTTACGGAAAAATTCTGAACTGACATTGCTTTTTTTCGATTATTCTCATTTTTTTGTGAATAATCGTGGTTCATGGTGTCGAAATGTATTGAAAAGGTGTATTAATCGGATGTGTTATTAAGGAAAGGTCATCAGACAAATAGGGAGGATATGATGTCGTTGGAGGTGTAGATGCCTTTTCTTGTCAACACCAGATGATGTCCCTCGTATTTGAGGAGTCCTATATTATAATAAGGAGTGGCTGCTGTCATCAGGTGTTTGTAATAATCTGTTCCGAAGCGCTCTTTGATGGTGTCTGTGTCCAATCCTTTATTGGTGCGTAGGCGAGTCATCACGGTCTCGTTGTATTGTTGGTCGGGTGTCAGCATTTCCGTTTCGAACTTTGGCATTCCTTGATGGATTCCGTCAATATATGCCTTAAGATTGGAAATGTTGCTTTGCCGGCTTACACCGTTGTAGGAATGTGCCCCTGCTCCGATCCCGAGATATTTGATATCGTTCCAATAGCTGGAATTATGGCGAGAATAGAAACCGGGTTTTGCGAAGTTAGAGATCTCGTAGTGTTCGAATCCTGCATCAGTCAGCCGTTCTATCAGGATCTGATACATATTGCGAGATAAATCTTCGTCGATTTCATGTATTTGCTGACTTGTCAGCAGACGATAGAGTTCTGTACCTTCTTCATACATTAATGAGTAAGCAGAGATGTGTTGAATATCCAACTGCAATGCCCGTTCGATATCGGTTTGCCAGTCTTCTAATGTCTCATTTGGAAAACCGAACATCAGGTCGATGCTGATATTGTTAAAACCGTTTTTCTGAAGTCGACGTACTGCATCGATGGCTTGTTGTGAGGTGTGACGCCGATGAATGAACCGTAGGGTGTCTTCGTTGAAGGTCTGGATACCGAGGCTTACACGATTGATGGGCAGAGAACGAAGGTTTGCCACATATTCATCCGTCACATCGTCAGGATTGAGTTCAATGGTAGTTTCGCAGTTCTTGACAATTGGGTGATGTACTTGGATGGTATTCAGTATTCGACCGATTTGGGAGGTGGTGAGTTGTGATGGAGTACCTCCACCAAAATAAATGGAATGTATCTCATCTTCATCCAAATACTTTTTTGACAACTCTACCTCTTTGCATACTGCATCAACGTATTGTTCTCTTAGCTCTAATTGGGTGGTGGAGAAGAAGTCGCAGTAAATACAACGAGTTTTACAGAAGGGTATATGGATGTAGATGCAAGACATGGAAGGGGCGTACGTTTTTTTTGAAAACAAAAAAACCTGTTGACAAAGTCTCCAGGTTTCAATTCTCTCAGTTAGGTGTAAAACCTAAAAGTGATTCGTTGTGTGTAGCTAATTATTCAGCAACTGAATCTACAACTGCAGTGTCAGCAAGAACTGAATCTACAACTTCTTCAACTGCCTCGTTTACGAGTGAATCAAGAGCAGCCTCAGTAGTAGTTGTGTTGTTAACACAAGATGCGAAAGAAACAGCAACAACTGCAACGAATGCAACTAAAAGCTTCTTCATTTTTTTGTAATTTAAATTGTTAAACAATCATTTGCTTTCTAAAACCGGTGCAAAGTTACGACGTTTTTTAATACGTTGTTCTTGAAAATGAAGATTTTTTTAATAATTATTATATTTTTCTTTCAAAACAGCTTAAAAGATTGCTCTTAATATGCGATTATGGGTAAAAAATGTGTAAAAATGACGTTTTGATGTTTCCTTAAGATGCAAGGCTGATACTGTGTTCAACGGCAAGCTTTCTTAGGTTAATCAGCGCATATCGAGTTCTGCCTAAAGCGGTGTTGATACTGCAATTGAGCATGCCAGCTATTTCCTTAAAGCTCATATCTTGATAATAACGGAGATTGATAATCTCTTGCTGGTTCTCTGGTAGCATTTTAATAATTCGTTCTACACCATTGAGATTCTGCGTTTTAATTATCTGCATCTCCACATTATTCTCGTCTGCAAGTTTGATGTCGTTAAACAAATCTATTTCGTTCTCGTCGTTTGAGATGTTTTTCTCATTGTTCAGATGACGGAAATAGTCAACGAGGATATTGTGGGTAATACGCATGAGCCATGCACTGAACTTTTGCTGTTCAGCATATTTGCCGTCTTTAAGAGTAGCTACAACGCGCATGAAAGTATCTTGGAACAGATCCTCTGCTACTTCTTTATTGCGAACGATATAATTGATGTATGTGAAAACTTTACTTTCATAACGATCCAACAATACGTTGAATGCCTCATTATTGCCTTCTACATATAATCTTACCAATGTCTCGTCGGTAAGCGTTTTCAAATTATTCATTATGCTCTGTTTAGGGTCAGCCTCATCAATTGGTGAAGTCAACGCGACAGTGACTGACGTTGTTTATTAGCGTAATGTTTCTTCTATAGGCAATACTGTTTTAATTGTTCGTAATGTATGAAAATAATCAATTTGAGGTGCAAAATAACATAAGATTTGGCAATTATGCAAGAAAAATCATGAAAAAATGCTTTAATTCTGTTATTTTTAACACATTCTTATCCCTTTTTCGTATTTAAACCCTCTTAAGAACTCATTTACGGCCATTCTTTTCTTTCCTGATAATTGTAGACTTTTGATGTTGATATAGCCATCAGATGTCTTCGCTTTGAGGTAGGTCTTCCCATCAGAAACCAATGTCCCAATAGGGTTTAAATCGTTGATAAACTCTTTTGTGGCTTCATAGATCTTAACTTCGGAGGTTTTCCCATTAGGATATTGCAACATTGTCCAAGCTGCAGGGTAGGGGCTGAGTCCTCGAATGAAGTCATAGATTTGTTTCGTGTTTTTCTCTTGCCAATTGATTTGGCAGGTTTCGCGGAAGATCTTTGGAGCAGGTTTCAGCGGTGTACCTTCCTCCATCGTGTCTTGTTCTATAGGATGGATGGTGCCAGCAAGGATGTTATCGACAGTTTCTGTAACCAATTTTCCTCCCAATATCATTAGTTTGTCGTGGATGATGCCAACATTATCTGTTTCTTCAATCGGAATCCGTACTTGCTGAATCACCTTTCCTGTGTCAATTTCGTGTTTGAGGAAGAATGTTGTAATACCAGTTTCCGTTTCTCCGTTGATGATGGCCCAGTTGAGTGGAGCTGCACCACGGTATTGTGGGAGGAGTGAGGCGTGGAGGTTGAATGTGCCCAATCGAGGCATGCTCCATACGATTTCCGGCAGCATTCGGAACGCAACAACGATTTGGAGGTCTGCGTTCAAGGAACGAAGTTCTTCGATGAATGCTTCGTCTTTGAGTCTTTCTGGCTGCAACACTTTCAACCCTTGTTCCATAGCATATTGTTTAACAGGGCTAGGTTGGAGTACGCTTCCGTGCCGTCCTATCGGTTTGTCGGGCATTGTAATAACCCCCACGATGTTGTAACCTCCTTCTACAAGACTCTTTAAGCTCTCGACTGCGAAATCGGGAGTTCCCATATATACAATTCTCAAATCATGTTTGTTCATACTCCTTATTAATAATATATTAGGGCAAATAGGTTAAATAGGACTTAATCTATTCTGCAGTGAAATTAACCAGCACTTCTCGGTATGAATTGAACAATCCTGACCGAGAGACAAATCCGAGGAATTGATGATCTTCATTGACAACCGGCAGATTCCAAGCTTTGGTCTCATCGAATTTCTCTGTTGCGATTTTCAACGTGTCGTTGGTATTTAGCAGTGCTGGCGGATCTTTCATGAACGATGTCACTGTAAATTGATGATACAACTCTGGCCTGAAAATGTATTTCCTAATAGAATCTAGGGTAACTACTCCTAGGAATTTTCCGTTCCTGTCTGTGACCGGGAAGATGTTGCGATGTGCTTTCGAGATGACAGACACCATTTTCCCAAGATCCATATCGGGCGAGAATTGTTTGTAGTCGGTCTCAATTTGCGATTCCAGGTTGATGATGGTAAGGATGGCTTTGTCTTTGTCGTGAGTAATCAACTCTCCTTTACGAGCAAGTCGCATGGCATAGATGCTGTGAGGTTCGAAGGTGTTGATGGTAAGGAACGAAACCACAGATACAATCATCAGCGGAACGAATAACCCATAGCCTCCTGTCAGTTCGGCAATGAGGAAGATGCCTGTAAGTGGGGCATGCATGACACCCGACATCAATCCTGCCATACCGTAGAGGGCACAGTTTTTCGACGAAAGGAATCCGCTATTTCCTAAATGTAATCCAAAACTTGAGTCCCAGAGATTAGCGAAGATGAAACCAGCAATACATCCGAGGAACAATGATGGCGCAAACACTCCACCACATCCACCAGCTCCATTTGTGGCGGTTGTGGCAAATACCTTCAACAGCAACACCAGTCCGAGGTAAATCAGCAAAGTGTCTTGGCTGCCATAGAACAATGTGTTGTGCATGATGGTGTCAGGGTGGGCGTTGTTGATTAGCTGAGAGATCACATCGTAACCTTCACCATACATGGCAGGGAAGAAAAAGATGAGTACACCTAGGACGATAGCACCTAAAAGGAATTTCATCCAAGGTTTGGCCAACTTACCAAAGATGCCCTCAAACCAGTTCATGGCGCGTGTGAAGTAGAGAGAAATGATGCCGCACAATGCTCCGAGCAGGATACATCCTGGGATGATATCAATACTGAATTCTTTGTCGAGGTTGAACTCAAACATCGATCCAGTTCCGTATAATGCGTAGGAAACACATACGGATGTGAGACAAGTGACGAGTAGTGGAAGCAGGGATGCCATATTCAGATCGAGCATCAGTACTTCCAACACAAACATTACACCTGCAATCGGAGCTTTGAAGATAGCAGCTACGGCTCCTGCTGCACCACAACCGACGAGCACCATCACGGTGTTATGGGGTAAGTTGAAACGCTTACCGAGATCCGATCCGAAAGCGGAACCGGTCAATACGATTGGTGCCTCTGCTCCTACCGATCCTCCGAATCCAATGGTGATGGAACTAGCTACGATACTACTCCAGCGGTTGTGACCCTTGATTCGTGCACGTTTTCTTGAGATAGCATAGAGTATCTTTGTGACTCCATGACTGATATCGTCTTTTACGATATATTTTACAAACAAAGCAGTAATCAAGATACCGATGGCAGGATAGAGCATGTAAAGCCCGTTAGTGTCTGACAGGTTGAACTGATACGTGAGAAGATGTTTGATTTCCTCTACTAAGTATTTTAGAATGAACGCAGCCAAGCCGGCACAGAGTCCGACAACCAGACTGAGCATCAACACGATTTGTCGGTTGGTGTGGTCGCCTTTTATCCATTCTGTGATGGAGTGGATGATTCTTGCTTCTCGTCTGATGAATGAATATTTCATATCACTCTGTTTGCTGACTATTGGTTCTTATTCTCGGATAATCTGAAATTTCCCGTTTGAATTGATCTTGATGATGCTGGATGGTTTATGCTTTTCCTTGCATTGGCGGTTGTACTTCACCACATAGTCAACTGCGTTCTTGATGTCGTCCGAAATCTCATCGAACGTTTGGGCAGTCGGTTCTCCGCTGATGTTAGCGCTAGTTGATACGATAGGTTTCTGGAATCTGAAACAGAGTTCTTTCGAGAATTCCTCTTTGGTAACACGAATTCCTACACTGCCGTCTTCGCCAAGCAGATTAGGTGCTAGTCCGACAGCTTGGTCGAAGATGATGGTAAGTGGTTTCTCTGCCATTTCAATGATGTCCCAAGTGACATCCGCCACGTTACGAACGTATCTTGACAGGCGGGCATCGCTATCTACTAGACAAATCAAGGCTTTGCTGTCTTCACGGTGTTTGATTTCGTACACCCGTTTGACTGCATCTGGATTGGTGGCATCGCATCCAATACCCCATACAGTATCAGTAGGATATAGGATGACCCCACCATGCCTCATGACTTCTACCGCTTTCTTTATCTCGTCTTGTAACATTTTCTTTTATATCTTTCGCCTTTAGCCTTTAGCCTTTAGCCTTTCTTAAAATTCGCTTGTGAAATGGAATTTGATATGTTTGAAATCCTGTTGTGCCATTTGAAGCACGTAGTTTGAGTCTGCTAGGAATACATCGCGTCCATCTCTGTCTTTGGCCATATACTGATATTTACGTTTCTTGAACGCATCTAGTTCGGCCTCGTCGTCGCTCTCTATCCAACATGCTTTATAGAGACTGACTGGTTCCCAACGGCATTGTGCGTTGTACTCGTTCTCCAGACGATATTGAATGACCTCGAACTGCAACTGTCCTACTGTTCCGATGAGTTTTCTTCCGTTAAATTGGTTGATAAACATCTGAGCTACACCTTCGTCCATCAACTGATCGATTCCTTTTGCAAGTTGTTTGGTCTTCATAGGATCGGCATTTTCAATATACTTGAACATCTCTGGCGAGAAACTCGGTAATCCCTTGAAGTGCAACTGTTCTCCCTCAGTGAGGGTGTCACCAATCTTGAAAATACCATTATCAGGTAGACCTACGATATCGCCAGGATAGGCTTCCTCGATGGTGCTCTTCTTCTGAGCCATGAATTGGGTCGGTGAAGAGAATCGTACCGTCTTCCCTTGACGAACATGCTGATAGGGGGCGTTTCTGACGAATTTACCTGAGCACACCTTGCAGAATGCCGTACACGAGCGGTGGTTGGGGTCGATATTTGCTGTAATCTTGAAGATGAAACCCGTAAACTTCGGTTCGTTAGGTTCTACCAATCGCTCTTCAGCTTGTGTAGGACGGGGACTTGGTGCAATTTCAACGAAACAATCCAATAGTTCCTGAACACCGAAATTGTTCAAAGCCGAGCCAAAGAACACCGGGGCTACCTCACCGCTGAGGTAGGTGTTGACATCGAATTCTGGATAGACGCCTTCAATGAGGTCGAGGTCTTCACGAAGTTTTTCAGCATCTTTGCTACCTACGTGTTGATCCAACTCGTTGCTGTTGATGTCCACCTCCACCTTTTCTGTTACCACTTGTTTGTTGGGCGTAAAGAGGTTGAGGTTTTGCTCATAGATATTGTAAACACCCTTGAACTGTTGTCCTTGGTTGATCGGCCAAGAGAGCGGACGTACCTTGATTTGCAACTCTGATTCCACTTCGTCGAGCAGGTCGAACGGGTCACGTCCTTCACGGTCCATCTTGTTGATAAACACAATGACAGGTGTCTTTCTCATTCGACACACCGTCATCAATTTACGTGTCTGGGCCTCTACACCTTTTGCTCCGTCAATCACGATGATAGCACAATCTACCGCTGTCAGGGTTCGGAATGTGTCTTCACAGAAATCCTGGTGACCTGGGGTGTCAAGAATGTTGACTTTATAGTTCTTGTAATCGAATTCCATGACGGACGTCGAGACAGATATACCACGTTGTTTTTCGATATCCATCCAGTCCGATGTGGCCGTTTTCTTGATTTTATTTGATTTCACAGCCCCCGCTACCTGAATCTGTCCACCGAATAGTAATAGCTTTTCTGTCAGTGTGGTCTTTCCGGCATCCGGGTGGCTGATAATGGCAAATGTTCTTCTTTTCTGTATTTCTTGTTCGTTCATATTTATTTATTGAATGGGAACTGGAAATCGCTCAAGTCGATAGCGTGTCCAGTCACAGTATAGAGTATCATGAGCACGGCACCTAACATCACGCCGATACCGATGATTCTGTTGATAATAAAGATGATGCGCATGTTGTAGTTGTTACGCACCTTGTCTACCAACCACGTCAGCACATACCACCACAACAATGCTCCTATGACAATGAAGAGGTAACCAATGATCTGAGCGATGAAGTTTTCCACGATGATGAAAGTGAACATAGCGAAGGTGGCGACAAACAGGAAAATGATCAGTGGGTTAGATACGGTGACTGCAAAACCTGTTAGGAAATTCTGGAGCAGGGTACCTTTGTTCCGCTTCACTACTTTCGTTGTCTCTTTGGGCTTAGACATGAAGGTATAGATACCAAACAGGAAAAGCAGTATTCCACCAATTGTCTTCAGCCATAAAGCGATAACGGGGTCTTCGATGATGTCAATCACGAATTTCAGTCCGAAACCTGTAATGATGGCATAAATGATGTCTGACAATGAAGCACCGACTCCTGTCGCAAATCCTTCCCAGCGTCCTTTGTTTAGGGTTCGTTGGATGCACAAGATACCAACAGGACCCATAGGTGCAGACGCGATGATGCCGATGAGCAGGCCTTTGATGACCATCTCAATGTAACTCGTGTCTTGTAGCCAGTCTTGGAAGGTGGCGTATTGCGGCAATTGGTGACTGATAATGTCTGCAATCATTCGTTTCTAAGTAATGTGGTTGTTTCTGTGATGATTCCGTAGTCTGACTCCATTTCAGAACTGTGGACGAGTGAGTCGTTCTGACAGAGGATGATCTCATATTGGGTTTTTAAACTGTCGTCTTCACCGATTGCCAGCAAGGTCAGCACACTGTCTTCGAGACTCCATCGACCAGTTTCCGTCTGCTCTTCGTCTTCGATGGTGTAGGTAGAGTCGTTCAGGAATGTCCATATAGCTGTTTCGCTGGTCTCTTCTGGTTCTCCGTCGGCAATCCTACTTTCGATGTTCACCTGTGTCCACTTACCTATCAGGTGTTTCCGTTGTAGTGAAGTATCGCATGCACTCATCAGCATACACATCACTATGATTCCTATGATACTTTTACAAGTCTTCATTGTTTATTTTGTTTTTCGTTATCTAGCTGAAACGTATTTGTGCAGAGTCTTGCGAACGGCACCTGGGCCTGCAAACAGCTCCTTTACCATACCTTCTATCTGTTCGCCCAGACCAGCCTCATAGAGGTCGATGGCGAAGATATCCTTGCGACTGTAGAGCGTCTTCAAACAGCTCCAGTCCTGATTGGGCTTGCCAATTTCCAACGGAGCCACGATTGTTTGCAGTTCCTCGAGTAATGGGTCTGGTGAACAATCAAAAGGTGTGCCATCATCCTTAATACCTTTCAAATAGCGGGCGTAACCTGCCAATGTGAGAGGAATCAGTATGAGATTACTCTTATCCAAACCACGAGCCACATATTTCTTTAAAGTCTCACCAAAACGGATAGGCAGTTTCTGACTAGTGTCGCAGGCAATACGCTGTGGAGCATCGGGCATGAAAGGGTTGGGTAGACGGCGGTTGATGACGGCTCCAATAAACTCGTAAGGGTTCAGCACGCCTGGATCTACCACTACGGGCATTGCCTCCATATAACCAATCTTTTGGATGAATGGGCGCAGGTCCTCGTCAGCCATCTCTGCTGAAATCAAAGTATAGCCCAGCATACAACCGTATATGGCCATTGCTGTGTGGAGTGGGTTCAGACAGGTTGTCACCTTCATCGTCTCTACTTTATCTACCGTTTCGCGAGTGGTGTAGAGGGCACCGCCAAGATGGAGTGGGGGACGACCGTTGGTATAGTTGTCCTCAATAACCAGATACTGTACCTCTTCAGCATTCACGAATGGGGCGGTAAAAGTATGCTTCTCTGTCTCGATATAGTCGTTATCTTCGAAACCGTCCTTAGCTAATAGTTCTTTTACCTTTTCGTGTGGACGCGGGGTAATTTTGTCAATCATAGACCAAGGGAAGGTCACCTTCTTTTCGTCTTTCAGATAAGCTAGGAACTCAGCAGGTACCAGTCCGTCCTTCACCCAGCGCTCAGCATAGGCAAAGACACCAGCCTTCACTTTGTCACCATTGTGCGAGCAATTATCCATCGATTGCACCGTGAGAGGTAGTTCGCCAGCCTTGAATCTCTCATACAGGAGGGCACAAACCTTACCCATCGCAAACACTGGACTCAATCCACGAGCCAGATCGGCCTCGTTGTAAGTGTAACCCTTCTCGGTGATGGTGAACGAAATCATCTGGAGTGATGGCTTCTTGAAGATTTCCACCAGACGTTTCCAATCCTCAAACTGAGGATCGGCCTTCAGGGCCTCGGTAACGCTGGCGATAACCTTCTTCTCAATAGAACCATCCGAGCAGAGGTTCACGCAGAGTGAAAGGTTGTTGTATGGTGCATAAGCCTTGTCGATAACCTCAAAGTCGAAAGTCTCAGCTACGATGACACCACGATCGTACTTACCTGTATTCAGCGCATCATTCAAGATGGCAGCAGGAAAGGCGCGGAAAATGTTACCGCCACCGAAGTGTACCCATGTAGGCTCCTTGGCCGTCTTTTCGCGAACGGCCTTTATATCAAACTTTGGAAGCTCATAGCCTTTCTGCTCCCATTCGGCAGCATTATAGTTGCCGCTAAAAATATCATTCAGTTTCATATCTCTTAATCAAAGAATCCTGGTTGTTTGTATTCTATTCCTAGTTCACGATCGACGGTGGCGAGGATACCTTGTACCTGACCCAGTGCGAACATACGGCCGAGGAGGGTGTAGCCGGCATTGTGACCGTGACTGCTTTCGTCGAGAATGCCGCCAGGCTCGTCGGTAAAGGTCATACCGTGGTCAACACGCATTGGCAAGTTCGGATTTTCCTTCTCAAAGATACGAGCTAGTTCGATAAGGTCTGCACGTCCACCAAGGTGGCTTGCTTCAGTGAAGTCTCCGTTGGGGAAGATGTGACACGAACGTAGATGAACAAAGTGGGTACGTGATGCGAACTTTTTAGCAAGTTCAACAACGTTGTTGTAGGCTCCTGCCGAAAGCGAACCGGCGCAGAAGGTCAGACCGTTGTGCTTGTTGGGCACAGCGTCGAGGAACCACTGGATATCTTCCTCTGTGCGGACGATGCGTGGCAGACCGAGTACCTCAATGGGGGGATCGTCGGGGTGTACGCACATGTTCATGCCATATTCTTCACAAGTAGGCATGATAGCCTCGAGGAAGTACTTCATGTTGGCACGTAGCTGAGCCTTGTCGATGCCTTTATAGAGGTCGAGGAAGTCGCGGAACTTCTGGATAGGAGCTTCATCGTTCTCGCTGAAGTTTCCTGACACAAACCCTTGCGTCTTGATAATGATGGTCTCTACGAGTTTGTGGTCCTTCTCAGGTGTCATTGTCTTGGCCAGTTCGTCAGCTTCTGATAGTACATTGCGACCTTCGCCAACGCCCTTTGGAAATTTGAACTTCGCCCATTCTTCACGAGCACCTTCACGTTTTAGAATATAGATGTCGAAATAAGCGAACTCGGCATAGTTGAAATAGAGGTTCGTAGCGCCGTTAGGGTTGTTGTGGAACAAGTCGGTACGTGCCCAGTCCAACACAGGCATGAAATTATAACAGATACAGTGGATGCCCTCTGCTGAGAGGTTACGAAGACTTTCTTTATATACCTCGATTTGGTGATCGCGGTCAGGACCGCCATATTTGATAGTCTCTACAACGGGAAGTGACTCAACAACACTCCAGCGCATACCGTAGCTCTCGATATACGTCTTTAAGTCGTGAATCTTCTCACGTGTCCAGACTTCGCCCAGAGGTACATCGT
>Ga0310786_10010336_pt1 | contig 11740 bp, 2 predicted proteins | sample AusTroGonzalo_MG_FD_203881 | JGI IMG/M metagenome (GOLD analysis project Ga0310786, IMG submission 203881) | Bovine rumen microbial communities from tropical cattle in Woodstock, Queensland, Australia - Gonzalo_03 (v2) (version 2) | ecosystem: Host-associated > Mammals > Digestive system >... | reverse complement strand
GGTTCCTTGCCCGCGACATCATCTCCGTTATCACGCATGCATCGGACGAAAGCAGCGCCTTTTCGCACTCGGCGTGGGTTCCCTCCACGAAACGAAAACCCGGCAGCCATTCGGCAGCAAGAAAAAGCGCATTGCGGCATGGCTTCCGTCCGCCACGCCCGCCACCACGCCCACCTCCCGGCATCTCCATGGGCTCTTCGGGATAAAAGTTGAGCTGCAGGGGATACAACTCGGAGATACGCTTCACTCCAGGCAGAGACCGAAGTTTCTCGACATCGAATGAACTTACGCCCCCAGGGAGGATCGACACGATAGCGTCCGGCCACTCCGGCGACGGCACGAACGCGCGCATAAGCGAAGCACCCCACACCTCCACCGCCACGAATGCGGCGAATCCGCACGCGAAGGCAAGCGCCATGCCTCGCCGTCTGCGACGGGGACGCTCGTCACAGGCGTCAAGCGGACGGACCGCCAAGGCGGGCCAAAGTGCGAACAGAACGGCCGCAAACGCCACGATCGGCGCCAGCGCGCACACCACGCCAAGCGTTCGCACGTCAATGGTCGGCCCCATTGGAAAGGTATCCACGTCTGCCGCCACGTAGAGAGACAACGCCCCAGCAGCGGCACAGCACCCTACCGCAAGCCCAGCCAGAGTCGCCGCAAAGGATTCCGCCGCAACAATGCCGACCACGCCACTGCGCGTGAGCCCGACGGTGCGCAGGATCGCCAGCTGCCGCCGGTTGGCCTCCACGGAGATGAGCAGTGAATTCACGAGCAGGCACAGAGCCAGCAGAATCGCGCCGATCAACAGAAGCGGCCGCGCGTAATCCATCCGCCGCCGCTCGTCTCCGATGAAACCGCGTACCACCGAATCCGAAGACGGAGTGAGCAAGCCAGAGGACGATGCGGCAACGTTTTTCCCGAGATAGAGGGCAAGTGAACCGTGAGGTTCATCGGCCAAGGCATTGAACGCCGCCTTGTTCACGAAGACCGACGGCCATCCCGGCGGCAGCTTAGCCTCCTCCAGAAACCCCACTAGCCTGGCCGTCATTGTTCCCTTCATGCCGACGAACTTGATCTCCGCACCAAGAGGCGGCGGTTCGCTACGTCCAAACCGCACGAGCGTATTGCGGGTACAGACCATCTCGAATCGGGAAGAGGACGCTTCAACCCAGCTCCCCTCCGCAAGCTTCGTGCATCCGTAGGGACTTTCCTCTGGAGCAAGCGCCAGCACGGCTCGCATGGGAGGCCCCTGTAGGACGCGCCCGCCGGGGCGAAGATCAATCGTGGCACTGACCAGAGATAATGTCCGGTCCGCATCGCCAGAGGCCTCGGCAAAGCTCCATGCCGTCCAGGGAGAAGCGGCTCGCGCCGCCAATGCCGGAGCCTGCGCACGATTCGTCGCCGCAAGGGAGAACATGAACACCACGGTCCCCGCCGCAATCGCTACCCCGGCTGCGGCACACGCGAACCGAACCTTCCCTCCTCGCTGGATCAGTTCCCTTAACATCGAATGTCCTTACCTGTATATCTCCATGTACATTCTGGCGACCTTGTCGGCATCCCCCTCTGCATCACAGAATGCGGCGATACGTCCATCCTTGAGGAAATGCACCTTCTTGGCGGTTGCCGCCACAACCGGATCGTGCGTGACAAGAAGGATAGCGCTCTTTTCTTCGGCGTTGAGTTTCTTCAGCAGAACGCAGAGATCGCGCGCTGCGGACATGTCAAGATTGCCCGTCGGCTCGTCGGCAAGTATCACGTCAGGTTCGGCGAAGAGCGCTCGGGCAATGGCGACACGCTGGCGTTCGCCGCCAGAAAGCTCTTGTGGGCGGCGCGCCTCCTTGCCGGAGAGGCCGAGTCGTTCGGCCAACTCCGTCAGGCGGGCGGCATCAGGACGACCGTGGTCCAGTTCCACGGGCAACATGACGTTCTCTGCCACAGTAAGGGAATCAAGCAGATTGAAGTCCTGAAACACCACACCCACATGGCGCCGACGGAACTTCGCGGCCGCACCGTCAGAGAGCGCCGTCACGTCGGTCCCTCCGATTTCAATGTGCCCGGCCACAGGCGATACGAGACCTGCCGCCAGATGCAGAAAAGTTGACTTTCCGCTACCGCTCGGCCCCATCAGCACTTCAAACGCCCCGGGCTCAAGCTCGAGATCAAAACCTTTCAGTACATCCGCGCGCGTTGCCCCCTTGCCGTAGGCGTGCGCAACCCCAACTGCCTTCAATGCATGCATTAAGCCTCCTGCCTGTATCTAGGCGATTTAACGCCGGCCATGGCTCGCCGGTTCAGCAGCCGGGCGACCGTCAACCGCGAACGACGAAGTTAACCATCTTCCTGGGGACACAGATAACCTTCACGATCGTCTTGCCCGCAAGGAACTTGGCTATGTCCGGATTGGACTCGGCGGCTGACCTCATAGCGTCTGCATCGGCGTCTGCCGGAACCTTCACTCTGCCGCGCAGCTTTCCGAGCACCTGCACCGGAATCTCCACCTCGTCCTCCACCAGCGCCGACGGATCGTACGCGGGGAACGGCTCGTAGGCGAGCGTATCTGGATGTCCTAGGAACTGCCACAGCTCTTCGCCGAGGTGCGGCGCGAACGGAGCAAGGCAGAGAACGAACTTTTCCGCAGCCTCGCGCGGCAATTCTCCAGCCGGGAAATCGTTGAGGAACACCATCATGGCGGAAATGGCGGTATTGAAGTTCAGCGTCTCGATGTCCTCATCCACCTTCTTCACCATGGTGTTGAGCACCTTCGCTTCTGCCTTTGAAAGCGGGCGGTCAACGATCGGCGTCTCTGTGACGAGTTTGTTGACCCGCTTCAAGAAGCGGAACACGCCCTCCACTCCCTTGGTCGACCACGGCTTCACCGCCTGAAGCGGCCCCATGAACATCTCGTAGAGACGAAGGGAATCTGCGCCATAGTCGCGGATCACGTCATCCGGATTGATTACGTTCTTGAGCGATTTGGACATCTTTGCCGGGAACTCGGTAAGCAGTTCCTCATCGCCGCCGTCCTCTGCGCCGTAGGGCTTGCCGTCGCGCCACGTAATCTTGTCCATCGGCACCAACACGCCGCGGGAGGTCTTATACGCCATGCCGAGGATCATGCCCTGGTTCACGAGGCGCCGGAAAGGTTCGTCGGTCGGCACGAGGCCAAGATCGAAAAGCACCTTGTGCCAGAAGCGCGAATAGAGAAGATGCAGTACTGCATGCTCCGCACCGCCCACGTATAGGTCCACCGGCAACCATTCCTTCAGCTTTGCGGAATCGGCAAAGGCCGCGTCGTTGTGCGGGTCAATGTAACGCAGATAGTACCAGCAGCTGCCAGCCCACTGCGGCATGGTGTTCGTCTCGCGCACCCCCTTCGCGCCGGTGGCCGGGTCAACGTAGTTCACCCAATCCGCTGCCTTGGCGAGCGGCGGCTCGCCCGTGCCCGTAGGCTTGTAGTCGGCAAGTTCGGGCAGAGTGAGAGGAAGGTCCTCCGTCGGCACAAGCTTCGTGGAACCATCTGCCATGTGGATTACGGGGAACGGCTCGCCCCAGTAGCGCTGGCGACTGAAGAGCCAGTCGCGCAACTTGTACTGGGTTTTGGCACGGCCCAGTCCTTGAGCCTCCAACCAGGCGATCATCTTCGCCTTGGCCTCCTCCACGGAAAGGCCGGTTATGAAACCGCTATTCACCATCACGCCTGTGGCAATGTCGGTGAAGGCGGAATCGCCAGTGTATGGTACGCGAACGGTTACTGCATCCTTCGCCGCAACCTCTTCACCACTCCCCCTTGCCTCTTCGCCATTCGCCACCACTTGATAGATCGGCAAGCCAAAGACTTTAGCGAAATCAAAGTCGCGCTCATCATGCGCAGGCACGGCCATGATCGCTCCTGTACCATAGCTGGCGAGCACATAGTCGGAAATGAATATCGGCAACTCGTCGCCGTTTACCGGATTGACGCCCATCACGCCATCCAGCCTCACGCCGGTCTTTTCCTTGTTCAGTTCCGTCCGCTCAAGGTCGCTCTTGGACGCCGCCTTGCGCTGATATTCCCGTACGGCATCCGCGTTCGCCATAAGCCCTTCCGCCAGCCACTTGGCAACGAACGGATGCTCTGGACTCATCACCATGTACGTAGCCCCGAAGAGCGTATCGCATCTTGTGGTATAGACGATGATCTTTTCTCCGTTCCCCGTTCCCCGTTCCACCTTCACCTTGAAATCCACTTCGGCCCCGGTGGATTTCCCGATCCAGTTGCGCTGCATCTCCTTTATGCCCTCGGGCCAGTCGAGACTATCAAGCCCCTCGAGCAGACGTTCAGCGTAGGCGGTGATCTTAAGCATCCACTGGCGCATCGGGCGACGGACTACCGGATGGTTGCCACGTTCCGAACGGCCGTCTATGACCTCTTCGTTGGCCAAGACGGTTCCAAGCGCAGGACACCAGTTCACCGGAACCTCGGCCACGTACGCCAGCCCCTTCTCGTAGAGCTTCTCGAATATCCACTGCGTCCACTTGTAGTACCCGGGATCGGTGGTGTTCACCTCGCGATCCCAGTCGTAGCTGAAACCGAGCGCCCTAATCTGCTCACGGAAACGGTCCACGTTCTTTTTGGTGGTTACCGCAGGATGCGTTCCCGTCTCTACCGCATACTGCTCGGCCGGAAGCCCGAACGCATCCCATCCCATTGGATGGAGCACGTTGAATCCCTTCATCCGCTTGTAGCGGCAGAGGATATCCGTGGCCGTGTACCCTTCGGGATGGCCCACGTGGAGTCCCGCGCCGCTTGGATAGGGAAACATGTCGAGGCAGTAGAACTTCTTTCTGCCTTCAACATGGTCAAGTGTCTTGAACGTCTTGTGGTCGAGCCAGTACTTCTGCCACTTCTTTTCTATGGCCGCGTGGTTGTATTCGGACATGACTTGAATCGGATGATTATGGTGATATGACCGTATGGACGGAGTTGGATTTCAGCAGTTCCGTAGAGTACAGGCCGGACGACTGCTCGTCTAGCGCCCACCTGTAGAAGACGGGCGTTCCGTAGAAGTTGTTCCAGCCGTAATGGAAGCCCGGCGTCGTGCTCTTGGCCTGGTCGGGAATCTCGATACGCGCCTTGCCGTTCGCGTCAAAGGAATCCTCGTCGAACACGAACCATTTCAGCGGACGGAAATTGGTGCTCTCGCCGGGAATCTGCAACGCGCCGGTTACCTTGAAGGTGGCACTCGTCCAGTTATCGCTCATGCCGGCAAACTCGTCCGCGCTCGACGAACGTGGCCTCAATCCCTGAATGGTGTACGGAGGATGGTGCTTGCCGTAGAGCGGCGATGACGTGTCCGTGGTCGCGTTTGTGATCATCATCGTTACGGTCACGATCACGTTCGTGTACTCTACGCCATGCTCGGTCACCACCACAGGTTCCACGGCGGGACTTCCGCCGGGGCCTTCGCCCCATCCGCCCATGCCGGCCTGGAACACCCAATTGCTCTCCACAGGCGTTATGTCGAGCCAGTACATTTCCGTGAGATTCAAGTGCTTCAGCTCACTCTCGGGCGGGCGCCCTTTCGCGGAAAGGGGCCAGAACTCGGCGAGATGAATGTCGTTGGGATCCTTGTCTGGCCACTTGTCGAGCAACCACTGGAGTATCGCCGGACGATAAGGATTGTCCGCCTTGAGCCCCCATTTCTCGGACAGTCTAACGTCGGCATCCTCATTCACGCTAACGTTCTGTGTCTCCTGGACATTGTCGAGCTTTATCTCGAAGGTACGCGCCTTTCCGGGTACGGCTATCGGCGTAACCTCATTGGTGACATTGACGGTACAATCGGCGAGCTGATACCACGCGTCCACGATGTAGCGTATGTTCGTGGAGCTGTTTATCGGCACCACCATCACAGCATTACGGTTGGAGCTTGCCGGATTACCGTCCACGTACTGCCATACGTGCTGACCTAGTACCCTGGCGTATATCCAGATGTTCGTACCGTTGGGGTCCAGCAGCCACTTGTCCACCGTCTGACGCGTCCCGCCACGCAGATTGAACGATGCGGGAGTTGCGGTGAGATCGTTCGTCCATGTGGAGTTCTCCTGCCAGAATTCCTCTCCATGGCCCTGCCACACGCCAAGGGCACGCTCCTCCTGGCCCAACTCCTCGCCGGCATAAAACCAACCGGACGCATCTCCGTCCTGCGCCTTTATCCTGGCAAGCGCGTTCGTTCCGGTTCCCGATGCCTCAAATATCGTGCCGGCCAGCGCATTGGTGCCCTGAACGACGATCTGGTGCTCCACAACGCCGCTCGGTCTGACGAGTTCAATGCCGTAGGGCTTCCATTTGTCCAGCTTACCCTGCGTGAAGTCGAGGGTCGAATCAGTGAACGACTGCCAGTATCCGTCAAGTTCCCCATTGGCGAACACGCTGCTGTCTTTGGCCACGGGCGTACCCAGCGCGACTACAGTGAACTGGTTCATGGAATCGTAGTTCGAATAGGCGGGATAAGGACGGACGCCAGTCTTGGAATGGGTATCGCCGAGGAGAGCATCGCTCGAAACGCCGAGCGAGACTATGTCGCGCCTAGCCAACGTACTGCTCGTAAGGCGTACCTTCCACTTTGAAAGATCCTTGCCCTCTGGAACCATCAGCTCTATGAACTGCCTGTTCGGCTTGACAAGGTCGTTGTAGGCCACCTCGTTGATCCAAGCACGACCTGGCGAGATGGAGTCCAGAATCGTATAGGCGCTGAAGTTGGCCTTGTTGTCGAGACCATACGTGTGGTTGTAGTCGAGCGGCCAGTACCACGACGGCTGGACCCAGTCCGACGAATCAAGATCGTAGCGATTCGTCACGGACGAGGCCTTGCTTGTGTATTCGGCCCATACATGGTACTGCACTATCGCGTACGGTTCGGACGGGCTTGTAGGGTCAACTGGCGTAAGTACGCTCGCAGGATTGTCGTATGTGCTACGGAAAACGAGGTTGGACGTATCTACGCACAGGAGTTCCGCCTTGATGCACGCCGGATCGCTCCCCCAGTTTGCATAGCCCCACGGAGTCTTGCCCTTGTATGCCGCCATGAAAACGCGCATGCTGGAGAGATCCAGCTCGTCAGCCATCTGCTGCGGCTCAACGCGCGCCTGAATGCCCCACGACTCGCCAAGGAGAGGCTGCTCTTCCTTGTCGTTGATGTTCGTTATGGCAACAGACTTCTCGCCGTTGAGGTTCGAACGGAAAGGCCGCACATCGAAGAACTTGATCGTTGGCGCCACTGGTTCGGCAATGGATACCTCATCAAGGAACACGCGCTGGATGGGCCAGTAGGGGACGCTGTTTGTCACTGTCGGGACCTCCCAGTCCTTCACTACGCCAGTCGCGGCTGGCTTATTCCGTCCGTGACGGGCGGCGCCCACCTCCAACCGCACAGCCATGTACGGGCTGTTCAGCAGATTGGTCTTCCACATGTACGTCTGATACGTATTGTTGGATATCACAAATTCTGCCAGGCGCTTCCAACTCTGCCAGCCGTAATCGTCGGCTTGATACGCTTCCGGCTCGGCGGTTCCGTAAAGTATGACCACGGAAGGATTTGTAGCGTTCGTCTCAAATGTCCGCGCCCGGAAACTGACGCTGCCGATACCGTTGGCAAGCACAGGTCCCTGAACGAACGGGTTGTTCTTCTGGTATTCCTCCTCGCGGTCCGGGTGCGTAAGCCCTATACCATACGTCGCCAGATCTGAAGTCTTGTTGTCCTTGGCGAGGGCCGAGAAGTTCAGCGAGCAAGAGCGTCCGTTCGGCCAGTCCGTCAGGTAGGCCCAGGTGCCGGGCGTGGAGGTATCGGCGTCCCACCCCCTAGTATGGAGATTCCACCCCCACCACGAACGCGTATCCAGCGCAGGCTCGTCGTAGCAGAACACCTTTGTGATCGTTATCATTCCAGTGGCCAGATCGCGAGGTTCTTCCGTCTGGGAGAGAGCTTCGGTCAACACGTTCGTGGCCACCACAAGGCGCATCATGCCCTTCTGTGGAGCGCGAAGGCTCATAAAGTACGCCATCGTACCTCCCGCAAGCTCGGTCTCCGACATCCCCTTGAACGACCAGTTCGTTATCGTGGTCCAGTATTCGGTATCTGCTGCCCCTCTCATCGTTGGCGTATACGATTCGCCGGCCTCTAGGATGTTGGTACATATCTGCAGCCACAGCTCGGCGTTTGTGTTTGCATTCACATAGGAAAAGCTGAACACCGAAAGGCCATTGTCCATATAGGGCGAACGCACGCCCATCGGATAGTTGGCGCCGGGATGCAACGTGTCGTTCAACGGATAGTTGCGCGTAGGCTGGAGTACGCATATCTTGCTCGCATTGCGGGCGCGGATCAGTACACGCGCCTCGCCGCGCTTCCCGCCGTATGTAACGGATTCGCCGGTGATGTCGCTGGTTCGCGCCGCAGGAGCGCCAGAAGATGCGGTGATCGTGCCCTTTCCTGTAATTCCGGTCACGCTTGAGACATTGTTGGAACTACCAACGACGATCTTTATGGTCGTATTCGTCTTCTGGGTCACAGGCGAGGAGGTCCAGTTCTGATCGGAAACGACGCCGCTACCGCTCACAAGCAGGACACGGTCTATTACGGTGTCGATCGTCGGCTTGAACGTGACCGTGCTGCCCGCATTCGTGAAGACGTACACGTAGCCGTTCGTCCCGGCTGGATTCAGCTGGTACGGGCTTCCGGCTATTTCTACGGTCGTCTCAATGGATCCCATCGTGTATACCCACTCTTCGGGACGTCCGTTCTTGGACGAAAGATCGTCCATGTCCACGCCGCGCCACGCCAGCACCTCCACATCGTCCAGCACAACATCCGTCCTCACGTCTTCCGTGGTACCGCCCGACTGGAGCCTCACGAGATAGCTTGGCGACACGCACGGAGCGAACGTGAACGTGTTCGTGGCGAACGAATCCACCGGCTGTGCCATACCGCTGTCGAACCACCCGCCGCCCTGCTCGGCAAACATGAGCTTGACCGTCTGGTTCGTTGGAATCTGCGCGATGAAGCCTGAAGCCCCGTACGTCCCCGCCTCGCCGTTGGCCAGCCGCCGCCACCTGTCTTCCATGTAGTCCCAGTCGTCCAGCCCACTGGAGAGTCCCTCGCCAGCCGTGTTGATGCCCAGCGCCCAGTTCGAGGAATTGTTGAACTGATGCTTGTACATGCGGGCGAATGCGGCCTGACACCCAACCGAACCGATGCCGTATGTACCCTTCTGGATACGGTTGTCGCTCTTGTCCTCGTATGCGACAACCCTCTTCACGTTGGAAACGTCGCCTGCAAGATCTGACGTGTTGCGCCTGCAGGAGAGATATCCGTCCAGTCGCACCCCAGATTCAGAGGTGTACAGCGAGAAGCACATGACAGTCCAGTTGTTGATTCCCGACGCATTCTTTGGCACGATCAGGTTGTTGTCGGCATTCCAGAACGTAGGATTGAGATTCGGGACCGAGCCCGTCTCGGTATTGAAGGTCCGTCCTACGCCATATGTATTCTTCTGCTCCGCACTTACGCCGGACGATCCTGAAGACACAATGATGTTTGAAGCGAGACATGTGGACGCAAGGTTCTTCCATCGGTAGATGGCGGCGGTCAGTTCTCTATCCCCTGTGCGAGTGACGCGGAACTCGTAGCACCCGTCACGCTGGCCGCGCAGGTAACCGACGAGCGATACCGATGGCGTTGTGGGGGAAATGTCCGGCGGATTGTACGTGTTGTCCACGTAAAGCCTGCTCATGGTCACCTTCGCGCTGATGGCATAGTTCGCCTCGTTTCCTCCAAGGAAATAGTAGTTGAAAGCGCTGAAGTCCGGAGTCTGTGCCACACGCGCCGTGAACCGCACCGTACCTATGCCTCTAGGGATAGCTGAGGACGAAAGGTTGTTCAGGGAAAGCGATCCAAGCCCCTGCCCCTGCATCTGGAAAGCTATGCCCGATGTTCCACGCCGCCGCAACGTGAATAGGCCGTTCTCCGCACTCCACCCGTTTGGTGTCTGCCAAGACGAGCGGAAAGTATCCAGCGGATATCGGGGATCGCTGGAATCGGTGTCGAAAGCCTCGCGCCAGAGGGCGGGACGTGCATACGATGTAGGCTCCCATTCCGCAATGGCGGCATCGAACTTTCGCTTTACGTCGGAAACTCCCGTCGTAGACGTGTAGTCGCCACGATAACCCTCCGTGGCGTCCGACCAAAGGTTGAAGTTCTGGTAGGTGGCACGCGAAATCGAAAACGACTTGAGATCGTCATTGAACTCGAAGAGAAGATGCGTACTGGCGTTGTCCAGATCCAACTCGATGTCGGTATCGCCGGTGGCGGCCACCATGTCGGGCAATTGCCGCACCTTCGTACGGTTGGCGTACCACGTGTCCTTCTGCGGCTGGTACACAAATGGCGTGTCGTTCGTGCTGAGGCGCACACCCTCGAAGTGGAAGCGGATACTCTGTCCTGCCGCATTCGTTGGCACGTAGTAGTGATAGCGCCACACATGGTCTCTCACTAGTTCCATGCGCCGCCGTTCATTGTTCTCGACGGTATGCATGTCCACGCCCCACGCCTTGGTCTCGCTGTTCGTCGTGATCTGCCCCACCAGTTCCACGTATTCGTAGTCGCTTGCGCCTTCGCGTATGCGGGTAAACCAGTCCGTCCCGCCCGAAGCTTGAGATGTCGCGTAGTTCGCCCTGCATACGATGTTGGTAAGTTCCTCGGACCAGTCTTTGCCATAGGCCGTTCCATCCGCCGTCGCCGTAGTGTAGTCGACTGGAACGTAGTGCGGAGCCTTCTGGTCGGCTAAATAATAGAACTCCCAGTCTCCAACCTTGTTGGGCAAGTCAAAACCGACGCTGGAGAATATATTGCTGCCGGAAACCACTAGCGAATTCGTCTTCCAGTTGTCAAACGAATTGCCAAGGTACCGCCACCTTCCGGCAATTCTGGCGTTCGACAACAGAAACACCGATTCCGGATTCTCGATCGTCTCGTAACCGTTGGTGATGTATGAGCAGTATGCCAGCGTCTGGACGTTCGTCATCCCGGCAGAAAGGAACGGAGGGGTGAAGGCACCTTCACACCCGATTACATCCACGCCAGTGGCAAGCGGATCGTAAGTCCCGAAAGGATTGATCTCGGCCGTCATTGGAGGATAGGAAGCGACAATGTTGTCGACAGCCATGAAGTTTGCGTCCAACGATGTTCCAGATGTACTCTTTCTCACGATCTTGAAACGGACCGGCCCACGATGACCGTTTAGGAACGAATATACATTGGCCCGAACTCTGTAGGACATCTTATCGCCTCCCCCCTTAGACGAGAGAGCGAACGATGTCACGTTATTAGTTTCCGGCGCGACAACTATGGCCTTTCTACCCAGAACCGTTTTGACCGTCCTGGTGAGGACATCGAACGGACACGGCATCCAAGCGAACTGATCATAATTCGTTGACGCCAAAGTAACTCCTTCATCCGCATCGTCCAGTACGTCGGTCGCCACTTCTAAGCCAAAAGAAACTGGAACGTTCGTAATGCTGTTTACGGCATCAAAGTAAACGGCTCCGATTCCGTCGAGACACGGAGAATAAACGACCGCGTTCGTACTGTTGCAGAACACCACTGTTCCGGCGGCCGCAACCGTTGAAAAACCATAGTCTCCAGCCGTATTTATCGATTCTGAAGTAGCCGACCACGAAATGTAGTTTCTTGCTGTT
>Ga0310786_10010334_pt1 | contig 11742 bp, 10 predicted proteins | sample AusTroGonzalo_MG_FD_203881 | JGI IMG/M metagenome (GOLD analysis project Ga0310786, IMG submission 203881) | Bovine rumen microbial communities from tropical cattle in Woodstock, Queensland, Australia - Gonzalo_03 (v2) (version 2) | ecosystem: Host-associated > Mammals > Digestive system >... | reverse complement strand
CTGATTTAAGACCCCGTCTGATTTCGCGCATCTGCCAAAAGTCATACTTTGGATCTGCATATACACTGACGTCTAATCCATCCATAAGACCTTTTTGGATTTCTTCAAGCTGCTCTACGCTGAAACCTTGATCTTCATATGCGCTCAAAGGGTCTTCTTCCATTTCGTCCTCATCAGAAGTTAGTTTGTCAAGAACTTCTTGCTGATCTACCGTGTAAAGACGATCGTTGATCTGCAGGCCCACAACAAGGTTGCCCCTTTCATCAGTGTACTTGCTGATGCACCACAGCTCATCTAAGTTATCGAAGTACTCAGGTTTTGCTTCTAGCAAACCTCTGAAGGTGTAACCATACGAGTCAGCAACTTCCTGATACTCTGCAATGAGCTCTTCAGGAGTCTGATTTGTTTCTTTGCAAGCTTCCTCGATGCTCATGTCGTTGTAGTACTGATTCCACCAACCATAAGCTGATGAACTTGACTTGATATATTTCTTCATGTGACTTATCCACCTCTCTAGAATTACTTTGAGATCATTGAGATATCACTGATATTAAAGGTTGAATGAAGGTAATTATCACATGTTGTACCGGATCTGATGAAGTTTACATTGAATTGCTTGATTACTTCTTTCAAGAGCAACAGCAGCTTCGGAAATTGTGATTTCTCCGGCTATCACCTTATCAAAGAATTCCAGATCCTTCTCAGTGTATCTAAACCCGCGCTTGTAGGCGTTTTCTTGGTTCTTATTTCTATATTTATTGACAGCAATTTGAGTCCGTAATCGCCCGTTATGTGTATTACGATACTTTTTAGAAGATTCGTATCGAAGCATAGCGTTGTGATCTAACAAAGCTTCAAGACATTCTGAACCAAATATATTTTGAAACTCCGGCAAGCTCAGATTGACGAGTATGTTCTGATATCTGCATTGAACACTCATTGAATCGCTTCTACATAGTTTAACTCGCCAGGACTGTGAGGGTAAGATTCTTATGATACATGCGTTCTCTAGAAGCGTCATCATTTCAATTGTAGTACTCAAACAAGGATGACATATGAACATGTTTGTTGCTCTCCTTTCGTGTATCTGAATATCTTTTTGTTCATATGATTATAACGAAGCAATAAAAATAACAGCTAGAACACAATGCGCCCTAACTGTTATTGAACTGCAGTGATCAATCTAATTGGATAAACAACCAACTGTTTTTGATAATATCAGGAATTTAAATATTCAAGAAGAGCTTGCTCTGTTGAGAATATCGGGAAAGTGCTATTGAAACTTCCAGGATAATTTGGCTCACTTGGATCTTTTACTACAATCAATTGAATACCATTCTGTCCGCTTCTGCTATAGTAACACTGCTCGATATAGTAGCTTGTATAGCCGCTTTGATTATAGTGAACATAGTCGTTACTAGCTGATCCGCTATCGCCATTCGTATAGGTTCCGGCAGGAGCACTATTAACAGCAACTTTTACCATTGTTCCATTGTATAAAGCATAAGCTTTTCGATCTGTAGACAAGCATCCTATCTTAATGTTTGTATATACATCAAAGTCTGCTGTAAAACCTTGATAAGAATATATTCCATAGTAGGTGTACTTATAGTAGTACTTTTGGCCATTAGGAGCTAAATATTTATTATCAAGTGCAAGAATTGCTTGAGGGAAATCTTGAGCATTGATTACCGGTGATTTCAAACAATATTCCAAAGCTTCGTCATTCGTATCGAATATCGGAACATTAGCGGCAGTAGCTTCTGCTTCTGTTAACCATACAGACCAGTTATAAGGAAATGTTGTCCAAGAGCTAAGACCTGTTTGATACCATTCACCACTTACAGCACCATCTGCGCTTGCACCGCTTGTAACATTGCTTAAAGAAGTACCATAAGTACCTTGTCTTGTATTTATTGTATATAATGTATCTGCACCGGATGATGTATCATCTGCTTTTCCTGCTGTTAATAGCGAATATCCTGTAGAATTTGTTATTTCTTTCGAAATGCAGAATGGGTGTCTTGAATAAAACTTATACTCTCCGCCGCCTGCAGAAATGGTAGGATTTATAACAAAGTTGTAACTCTCGCCATCTGGCCCTACTACAGGAATAGGTTTCGGAGGTCTTTCGGCATTAGGATATAGTATTTGCCCAATGTCAGTAAGATAGTCTGTTAGATTATCATAAGTTTTTACTACAGGACTTATTTCTTTTAATGCTCTTATTTCATTTGGAATATCTTGCCCATTGATTGTGGAACTAGAACCATTCACATATCTGATCGCATCAGCCATTCTTCCAAATAAATTTCTTTCAGCTGCTAGAGCTTTTGCTATTGTAGTGTAAACATTGTCATAATATGTGCCCACATTATCATAAGCAGCATTACATATGAAGGTCGGAGGAGTTTGATCAGTGTATTCATATATGATGTGATAATAACCTCCAGCATTTGCCCATTGATAATTTGTCCAACTTTTTGCAGGAGTGCTGACGGAAAATGAATCGCCACTTTTTGTTACATTGAAACCAATAACAATTTGAGGATCTTGATTTGTTGTATGAGTAGTGTCTTTACGTATAACTAATTCTGATCCTAAATTATTCTTCCAAAATGCTAGCAAGGCGTTTAGTGTATCATTATTTAATCCAGCTTCTCTACCATCTATAGCTTTGAAGTGATCATTGATGAGTACTTTGATCTCCGCATCAGTTTTCAAGTTATCACCTACCTTTAGTAATTAGCATTTAGCGCTGCAATAACTCCACTGGCTAAATCACTAATCTGAGATCTTATAGCTGTTCCTAAATCGGCATAAGTTGTACCATCTACACCAGTTCTAGCATCTATAATTTCTTGATACGTATTTACAGAAAGCACACCACTTCCATCAATAGACAAACCATCACCTACTTTAACGCCACCAAGGGTAGAAGAATCCGCGGTTGGTAATACATAAGCATCTTGTGTATCTACTTGTGTCCAAATATACGGATCAGCAAATGCATAAGCATAAGCAGCAGCCTTAGTCTGAATAATAGGCACAGCCAATCCAGATACATTAGTAGCTAATATAGAAGTAGTCCAATTATATGGAAAATTCTGATTATTATTATAGTAGCCCTTAACAGTTGAGTTATTCATTATGTAGCTCGAGGATTGAGGATAAAGATCAGACAAACTAATAGTCTTTGAATTACTAGTTGTTTCTATACCACTCAAACATGTAACCGATGACTCAGGCGATGCATGTCTAGCACCTGTTAAAAGCACATAATACTTCCTTCCATCAGAGGTGCCTGTATTCTCCTCACAGAATATAAATGGATACATACTAAAGAAAGTATAAGGTCCACCACCAAGCCCAGAATCAGCAATCACTAGCTTATAAGGATAGATATTTCCATCAGGACCTTCATAAGATCCAGGAGTAGGTCCATCAGGATTCTTCTCACACTTGTAGAAGTACCCATTAGTGTAATTGGCGTTAGTTACTCCAATGTACTGAACTACTCTTCCTGCTAACTCTGAAGTAGGTTCAGGCATAGTTGAAACTTGAATTGGATCCTCTCCGGAAAGTACACCATTCTCGTCGATAGAGAGATTATCTCCAATCTTAACGCCACCAAGTGTTGAAGCTGATGCGATGGGAAGTGTATAGGCATGACTCGCAATTTCCTCATCTACATATTCTTTAGTAGCGCTATCCATATCATTGATTTTTTCTCTAATCAATGTTGTCTCTTCAATAGGAGCGTAGCTTCCACTATAATAATCAAATTTCAAACTTGCTTTTTGATATATATCTCCATATTGTCCTACAAATCCTGCAAAAAATATAGTATAAGCAGTAGGCTGTTCATCATAATGAGGCTTGATTACTAAATCTCCCTCCGATGCTGAGGTGATTGTATAAGGCTTCCAAATAGATCGAGGTCTAGTATAGAAAATCGGCTTCCCTGATTCAGGAGTAGCAGACGCGCTATACTGAGGGTGATCGGGATCATTACTAGCTGTAGATTGATACCAATAAAGTTGTTCTCTATTGTATCCAACTTCAAAAGATCTACCATTATAGGACTCCATGAAATCCATTAGATATAATTCTCTTTTATGGATATCAATATAAAATCCAGGATATATAGTATTTATTCTTTGATGAATGTCTTGAAGAGGGAGTGCATGATCATAATAGTATTTAGCGTATGCTAAACCATCTGATACATTATCAAATAATTCATAGCTTCTAACATAATAACCCTCATTATAATCAGTAAGGATAACATATCCACTAGTTTGTCGCGTTCCATTGAAATCAACATAGAAATCTGTATCGTCTTCGGTTACTTCTAGTTTTATCAATTGATCATTAGATGAATCTTGTGCAGGTTCCAAATAATAAATATATTGTCTGTCACTACCATATTCCGGATCGTATTCTTCTATTGCAACTAAGACCTTATTACTGTAAATTTCACTAGTCCAGCTACTATAATAAGTTGATTCGGCAGCATAGTGATAGCTGTATTTCTTATTATTATAGGGACAAGTAATTTGCATCTTCTTATAAGTACCAGAAGAAGAATCATAAAATTCGTCACCAAACGAGACAAGTGTATAGCCATAAGAAAATCCATCATCACAACGTATATATGATCCAATTCTATTAAGAGACTCTACTTGCTCTACATAATATGGTGCAATAGCTGGATAAATCTTAGCAACCGGATCAAATGCAAATTGTTTATAATTTATTTTGATGTTTGGATAGCGATTTGGATTTGTGCTACCATCTGCAAAAGTTATTCCGTTGTAACTTAATCTTTTACCTAATAATGCACTATCAGCAGGAGTATATTCCAGGGCATTAGTTATATCTTGTGATGATAATTCTTTAGAATCTTTATTGTAAAATAATCCGTTCTTGGAAAATTCTACATGTAGATATTGATTTGCTATTTCTTCTGAAGATGCAGTTTCATCAACAGATAACGTATTGTAGTATAGATATGATGCCGGATATTTGTTACCTAGCGGATTCTGTTCCACTAGAAGTCTTTGATGGTTCCGGGTTGGATCAAAGCAATAATACGAACCTTTATAAGTTACATCAGCGAAATCTGAATATATAAGGAAGCTGGTGTTATATTCAAATACTGCAAATTCTCCTTCTACTAATGGAGTTACAGCACCTTTGATGAATCTATTTCCTCTAATAGACTCCTCAAACATATTGTTCCAAATAGGGAAAATCAAATATTTTTCTCCCATGAATCCATGAATGAAATCTACAAAAATACCATATGATTTTTTCTCATAGAATGTATCATCTATGAATTTTAAGTGGCTGACGATAGCGGTTTCTGAACTTGAATCGGTACTATCATATTTGATTATGTTAGTTTTAATGGTTGGATCTAATGACACTAAAGGAAAGTCATTATGATCTGATCGCTCCCCATCAATGAATAATACAATATCTGTATTTGAGAGATCAGAAAAATCAACAACATTTACAGATACATTATCATAATCGTAGGAAACTAGTTGACCGTATGAATCGTCACCTAAGCTATCTACTGCTAATGGTACTTCTTTTGACCAAGCTTCATATAAAACAGAATTAGCTTCATCTGTGAAGTAGTAGTAGTACATGTATGGATCTGCATTTTCAAGATACTTACAATTGTACCTGTGCAAATTTACAAGTTCTGGGACCGAATAAGGAATAGTTTCCTCCGCATATGGATCACTTTGATCAGCGGGATCATATACTGTTATTGTATGAGTTATCTGCAAATTATAATCTTCATAGAAACTGCTGGTGTCAATTGGCTCGGTTTCTGAAGTGATTGTAGCGTCTTTTACATTTAACTCATATGTAAACAAATCAGCATAGGAATCCTTCAATGGTAGATTGTCTACTGTTTCTGTAGGTACCGACAGATCACCCGAGGCATAGAATGAAATTTTACCTTCCAGATCATCACTATTATTTAATGAAATGATGTCCTGGCTGAGATCTGTACCGCCACCGATAGCATCTGATCCTATGTATAATGTTTTTGGAGTTGTGCCTACAATGTACATCGTCGAATCATCGACAGTTGATGGAAGATTTTCTCCCTCTACGTACACGAATTTTACTTTGCCAGATGGATTCATTGTATTGCCTCCTTCTATTGTTATGTATATAGAAAAGGTTTTATCTAATACAGAATAAAATAAGGGCTGAAGGTATGATCTCTAACCTTTAGCCCCAGTTTCTAGATTTATTTAGTTTATGTCTCCGTTCAAAGACTGAGGTACAGCGTAACTTTGTCAAACAGTTACTAGAGATGAAGCTTCGTGTTGCTCTCTCCACACAGGACATTCATTTCTATTACAATTGTGACATAGCCCGTGTTCTACGTCGTCTATATCCATTGTAGTTGGGTTCCAATATGTCGGGCCAACGTCTTCGTAATACTTACAATTTACACAATCATAAGAGAACCATACAACAATGTCCGCATTGTCTTCTAGCTGCTTTTTGTTTGCTTTGCATTTCTCATTCCGTTTCATCTGAAGTTCATACTCATGAGCTTCTTCCTCGTCACGCGACCTGTTGTATTCTGCAAGAGATCCGTAGGATCGTTCAATTCTTGAAAGATCATCAAACATTTCGTTGTACCTCCATCTTTGTAGCTATAGTAAATCTCCTTATGAACACTTCATTGTAGTAAGTAAATCAGCACTACAATGTAATGCAATGCTTGATCTGTGACGTAATTTATAGCTTGCTTGCGTGCCTTCAGGTAGTCAATGATTAGATGCGTCACAAACACAACAAGCAATTTCCAATCAAGTCCAAAACACAAATAAAATGGGACGCAGTACAAAGCACAATGCACAAACAAGTGATATAGGTTTTTGCCCTTTGATTGTGCAATGAAGTCTATTTGCAAAACGTAATCTCCAAGCAAATGACAAAATACAAGTTTAATGATCAATTCTAACATGATAGATCCTCTCAAAGAACCCGTTATTTGCGCAAGTTAAAATCCGTCATCATCCATAACGATTCCTAGATCTATAACTTCGGATGTTTTACATTTTGGGCAATACTTATTAGATACGGAGGTACAAAAACCACCAACCTTTAGGCAATTTCCGTTTTCGTGACGATATTCACAATCTTTTCGTTTAATGGCTTCTTTCAACTCTGCTTCATTCATGTTATCACCTTTTCATGTAATCTTTGTAATTTGCCTTTATCCCTTTTCGTTATAGGCACTAATTAACTACGGGTTCGGCTTTATCCTCACCATCTAATTTGGGGATAGCTATGAACACTTTAACCAAGAAGCATTCTATACATTCAATCTCCACCCAGGAGTATCAACTACTTATGATGCACAACTAACTTCTAGTGAAAAATTCTACGACAGCTTTGATATAGAAAAACGATCCAGCCAAGATATAAAAGGCGATCATCAAACTTCCTAAAACTGTAAGAATGTTTCCTAAGATTTTTGCAATGATTTTCATGTACCCTCCTTAGAACGAACTAGTGTATTGGCTGATGGGTGAGATTATGTACTCACATCTTCCGATGGATTTTTCAGATATTTTGCGTCTCTAATTCTGGTTGAGACATTAAACTACCATCTTGAATACTTTAACGAAGGCCTGATGATTTTCTAAAATCTTCATATTCTGCGTATGGTACTTGAGTAAAATGGAATTTACCACCACACTCGCAAGTCTTATTGGGTTCATATTCGATTGCCCATGCAGAATCTGGATTGACTTTAGACGGTTTCTGTGGTGTTCCACATCTGTCACATTTTCTTAAAAGTGCGGTTTTAGGCTTTCTTCCCATTTTGTTTTTCTTCTTTATTTAAACCACAGTGTATAGTGGTGTAAAATCAGATACTTAACATCACAACAATTAAATATTAAATTTCCTGACCAGCTTCAACGCTAAATGAATCTGTATAAGGGGTGTTATTAAATGTGTAAGTTGCAGTAATAATAGCAGAACTTCCTGTATTACCTACTGCCGTAATACGACCATTATTATCAACGGTTATGGTTGAAGTATCACTGCTTGACCAAGTTAGTGTACCACCTTCAGGATATTTACTAGTCGTTAATTGTACTGAAGCATAGATCCCAAGTGCGTAATCAAATTTATTAGTAATAATAACATAAGGTGTTAAAAGTTCAGGCGACCATTTGCCATTGGATACTTTTAATACATGGCCTTCTTTGCCTGTTGTTGATGGTAATGGTTTTTCTATACCCCATTTTCCTTGTTCTGTAACCATCAATGCAGAACCTTCATTTGTTGATGATACTGTCGGAAGCGGCGTAAGAATGTAATCCTTACAACTAATAATAATAGTTGGATTTGCATCGGCAGCATCAAATTGAACATTTACAATATTCAGTTCGACTTTTTCAGCATCGTTCCAATATTGCCATCCGATAACACAATCAAGCATAATATGGGTGTCACTAACTATCGTTGTTCCTATTATTTTTTGATTGCTAGTAATTAAAACAACAGAAATAATTTTTTCTTCTGTTATAGCACGCAATATATCTGCTGCTGGAGTAACTAAAGAACCTTCAGTCATTTGAGCATTGGCAGACACATAAACAGTAAAAATGTTACTGCTATCACCACCCCCGCCGCTGGAAGTTTCCCAACCCCAAGTTCCGTCACTCTTTAGAAATCCTCTTGAGCCATCGGCTACAATAACTTTTGATCCAGACGCGAGAATACAGCCCGTAGGGAGTCCCTCAACAACTGCACCTTTCACAACTTCTTCTTTAGTATCGGCGAAACATCTGGCCAAGATCTTTGGTCTTTTAGACTCATCTGAACCAAAATAATCTGAAACTTTTCCCTTTTCTAAAATCTCTAAAACTTTGATCATTTTTAATTATCTCCTTTTCATTAAGTAGTAGGTATTGCTTGAATGTAATCTGCTCTTGCACTCCAATACTGAGCTGCTTTGTATGTCTCTACGCTTTCTGCGGGAACGTATATAGCACAATCAGCTGGAACATTGTTGAAAGTATTTGTTGCAATAGTTGGAGGTGTGGTTGCGCGACAAGTGATAGAAGTTAAGCTTGTGCAGTTACTAAAAGCCGCACCACCAATTGTGGTCACTCCACTTGGAATGTCAATCGATGGTAAGCTTGTACAACTGCCAAAAGTAGAACCTTCAATTCTAGTTACTCCAGAAGGAATATTAATAGATATTAATTTTTTACAATCTTGAAAAGCACTACTAACAATAGTTGTTGCTCCACTTGGAAGTGTAATAGAGGTTAAATTTTCACAGTGGGAAAAACAAGTAGTAATTGTAGTTACATCGCTTGGGAATATAATAGAGGTTAAGCCAGCGCAATAACCAAAAGCAAGCTCAGCAATACGTGTTATGCTATTTGGAAGGGTAATAGAGGTTAAGCTTGTACAACTTTGAAAAGCAGAACGTCCAATACTAGTTACTCCGCTTGGAATATTAATAGAGGTTAAGCTTGAACAACTTTGAAATACATTATCGTCAATTTTAGTTACTCCGCTTGGAATATTAATAGAGGTTAAGCTTGAACAACTTTGAAAAGCACCATATCCAATAGAAGTTAGTCCACTTGGAAGTGTAATGGAGGTTAAGCTTGAACAACCACTAAATGCAGTATTTCCAATAGAAGTTAGTCCACTTGAAAGTGTAATGGAGGTCAACTTTGAACAACCATTGAATGCACCAATTCCAATAGAAGTTACACTTGGAAGTTCGATGGACAATAAGCTTGAGCAACCTTTGAAAGTGTATACATCAATACTAGTTACTCCGCTTGGAATATTAATAGAGGTTAAGCTTGAGCAATTTTGAAATGCATAACTTAAGATCTGGGTTACTCCGCTTGGAATATTAATAGAGGTTAGCTTTGAACAACCACTAAATGCGTATGAGCTAATCTTCGTAAGCATTTGTGGTAACGTTATCTGTTTTAATCCTGAACAATTTTGAAAACCATATATTGAAGTTATATTAGTACCATTATATGTTGATGGCACTGTAACTATAATTTCATAACCAATACATGTAGAAGGGGCTAAATCGCAATCCCCTTCAATATCCTTGTTAGTGCTTGCCACGGTTACTGTAACACTTGAATATCCATCAGCATTATCAGATGATGCTGTATACGTTCCATTAGCTGAAATGCTCTTAGTAACAAGAGTAGGAGAGGGTACTTCAACAGATACTTGATTGTATCCTTCCAGATTGTCTGAAGATGCTTGATAAGTCCCGTTCTGCGTGATGGACTTGGTTCCGAGTGGAAGTGCCACTGTCACGCTTGAATAGCCATCAGCATTGTCTTGCGATGCTTGATAAGTACCGTTCTGAGTGATGTTCTTTGTGGTGAGGTCAGGTGCTACGTCAACATGCACCGAACTGTAGCCGTCTGCATCATCATCGGCCGCAGCATAATCTCCGTTCTGCGTGATGTCCTTATCAATTAAGACTGCTGGTTCACTTCCGCCTCCACCTAGCTCATTCGCAAGTAATAAGTCGAAATAATTCATATTATTCGCCCTCCTCTGCTCCTCCAACGGGCTGCCAATCGCGGCCGTCGAAATAATAGAATTTTTTTAGTGTCTAGCTCCAAGAAAAGCGTATTTGTAGACACGTTGAGGGGCTTCACGTCGGTGCTGAGACCCATCAAATTTTCACTAGAGTTAACCAAAGTAATCATAATTTTATCCTCCGTTTTTGTGTTTATTCTTCTTTCTGAGTATCTTCCAACTCTTGCTGCTGTTTCTTGTATTGCATGTTACTGATCATCAAGCATGCACCGAGGAAAACAGCTACATGCGTGATTGTGTTAGCAATCTCTGCGCCATAAGGTATGTTCCAGATAGGGAATACATCTCCAATAAGCGTAGATGCTGCAGGAAGACCGACTATTGCAATCCACTTTAAAACATCGTAAATCTTTGAGCTCATAGGTTTCATATTGTTTGACCTCCTTCACATTGTCATTTGTAGAGAACTTGATGTAATTATATAAGGTGTAGCTTCAGCCAACAAAATAGCGCCTTTCATGTTATTGAAAGACGCTAATTTCTAAATTGGATTGTTGCGAAGATGTGTTAATTGTCGTTTTCTGAAGTAGATTTCAAATCTACTGCATCTAACAGCGAAGAGATCCAGGTATGTGCAGGTCCCTCGTTCTTAGCGAGAAGATCATAAGCAGCATCGTCGATCCAACCTACTCCACGCTCATTGACCCAACCGATGTCATTGCCCTTGAAGAAGATTGTCTGATAACCTCTTCTAGTCTTCTTACCTAAAGTAACATCTGGATCTTTCATGATTCGGTTGAAAACACGAGCCATGCTATCGTCGTTAGGGGCTGTGCCCTGAGAATTCCTCGTGATATCTCCCTCGGTGAATTTAGCAGATGTTCTCTTCTGCTTGAGACGCTCATCACTTCTGATGTATTGACGCTTCATAGTGTTTATCCTCCTTGAATTTATTGTAGGTGAACGATGTCTTTTACTCCACAAGCGCGAAGCCTCTTGTCCCAATCAGTAGTGTAGGTTTGCACTACTAAGTTAAAGCATCCTTCAAATGCATTCATCGCCAAGAAGGAAACGCGTTTAGGAATTGTTATTGTTGTTAACGATGTACAGTTTGCAAAAGCACGTCTACCGATGCTGTCTACACGTTCC
>Ga0310786_10010333_pt1 | contig 11744 bp, 27 predicted proteins | sample AusTroGonzalo_MG_FD_203881 | JGI IMG/M metagenome (GOLD analysis project Ga0310786, IMG submission 203881) | Bovine rumen microbial communities from tropical cattle in Woodstock, Queensland, Australia - Gonzalo_03 (v2) (version 2) | ecosystem: Host-associated > Mammals > Digestive system >... | reverse complement strand
ATTTAAGAAAGGAGTACCAATATGGGTGATTCAACATTTAGTGGCGGCTGGATATTTGCGTTTCTTATCATTGCTGTTATCTTCGGTTGGGGCAACGGCGGTCTTGGCGGCAACGCTAGTACGGCGGCATTTGCTACTATGGCCGATGTAAATAGCGCTATAAATAACCAGACGACCCAGAACGCACTTGGACAGATAGCGCTGTCTTCGGCAAACAACAACTATGAAACTGCACAGTTAATATCTAATCAGAATATGCAGATGATGAACCAGTCAAATAGCAACCTTATTAACGCCATCCAGGGCTACAACCAGCTCAATACAAGCGTACAGGGGGGATTTGCCAACGTTAGCGCACAGATAGCCGACCTCGGTTATAAAATGGAGAACTGTTGCTGTTCTATCAAGACTATGATGCTTGAGAACAGGCTCGCGGACGTACAGGCAAAGTTAGTTTCAAGCGAGAACGCAAACGCGATTTTCGCGCAGAATCAGTACCTTCTGTCGCAGTTGGGTACATATACCCCCGTTTGAAAGGTTGTGAATTATGAAGGTAATAAAGGTTTTGTCGAACAAAATAAAAGAAGAATTATGCGACGCAAAGGACTACGCAAAACTGGCTATCGAGTACAAAGACGAGTACCCCGAATTGTCACGGACACTTTTTAACCTTTCCACACAGGAAATGGAACACATGAACCTACTTCACAATGAAGTGACGGTGATTATCAGAAAGTACCGTGAGAACAACGGAGAACCGCCTGCGGATATGCTGGCAGTGTATGAATATCTGCACAGCGAGCAGATAGAAAAGGCGCTGGAAGTAAAGACCTTACAAGCGATGTATAAGGAGTCTTAAAACAAGGGGGCGTGTCTTTGGACGCGTCCCTTTCATTTTTGGAACGCCAAATATCACATACGGAACTATAAATCATTTATTGGCTGTGCTACGATAAGAACAGAAAGGGGGCAGAGCCTATGAATAACAATTTATCAGATAAAGATAGGGAAATGTTTTTAGAAGTGCTGTTTGCCTTAAACGGAAATAACGCAAAGGGTGAGAAGCAGGAGATACCTTGCCAGCAAAATTGCCAGCCAAAGCCGCAAATACTTGAAAATACAAGGTTTTTAATACGTTATTAGTGGGTTCGAGTCCCACTATCCACCTTTTCGCAAAACCGCATAAATACAGGTTTTTTCGGGATGCAAGTCCAAAAAAATTGCCAGTCAAATTATAACGTATTTATGCGGTTTATAAGCACAGATTATAAACCCGTTGCCAGTAAAATTGCCAGTCAAAAGGCCGTGGGTTTGAACCCACTACCCGAAGATTTCACTGGCAATTTTTTTCTGCATTTCTTGATTTTTTTCTTTGAGAGCGTCGCGATAAACAGATTTCATAACAAAATCCGTTTTCCATCCCCCCATTTTGAGAATATAAGCGTCGGGGATGCCTTGTAAATGTGAGTAAGATGCGAAATAACCCCGAAAATCGTGCAGTCTAAAGCGTTCCAGACCCAGTTTATCTTGATACCGATGTAACGCTCTGGTAAGCGCCTGGGGTTTATAGTCAAAAATAGTACCCGATTCTTTAATTTCCTGTACTAGACCGTCTGGAAGATATATTTCACGAGTAGATTCGGTAGTTTTAGTGTCTTTGATAATTAAATTATAATCTTCGTCGTAAACGCTGGCCTTATTTATTGTCAGAATGTTGCCATTTATGTCGTCAATAGTGACACCGCATATTTCTGAACGACGCATACCCAGGACGGCCAGTTGAAAAGGGATGTGATACGGCGTTCCTATTGAAGCGTCAAGTATCAATTTAACACCTTCTGTCGTTGGCAGATTATGGGTATATTTCCTTTTTTGCGGCAAAGTGGTATGAATGTTCAGTGTTGGTCTGAAAGTCCTTAAAACGGCCGATATGAAGCCATGAAGGTTGCGTACATATTTAGGTGAGTGTCCGACCGCAAAATTATTGATTTCGTTCTGTATATCTACCTGGGTAATACTTAATATCTTCTTTGACTTAAAATCGCTTGAGATATACTTTATAAGTTTCTTATATCCCGCAATAGTAGACGGGGAGATAACGTTTCTTTTCAATTCAATATACTTGTCGCAACAGGACTCAAAAGTACCCTTAATTGCCCCAAAATCGCCAGAGTTAAGTTTATCCAAAACAACTTCCATTATCTCTTTGTCGTCTGGTTCATGGTCAAAATATGCGTCGTACCGCTTGCCTTTATAAGTCTTGCGGACTCGATATGTATTTTCTGATACCTTTTCAGCCTTCATTTTTCATTCATCGCCTTATCATAACCAGCCGCCCAACCGTCAGCATGTCCACTTTCATATCCATGCGAATATATGGCTTGATAATCAAGTTCATAATCGTCGGGGTGCTTGATTAAATCCGAGACATATTTATAACCGTCGTCATAACCTCGCTGGTAAGCCTGCTCTGTTTCATATTTAGTAACGATATACAGTATGGCAATAAAAATTAAAACGACAATAGCATTAAGTGTTTTCATATTATTCATTCTTGACACTCCTTATTCTTTAACGGGCAATCCAAAATCTGATTAAGCATACGGTTATTGGTTATAGATAGCCTGTCGTTCGCGTCCATTAACTGGTCTATACGCTTGTCTTTTAAGTCTATCTGGGTCATCGCAAAGTCAAGGGACTTCTGGTATTTAGCCATTTCTACTTCCATTTTCTTATGATATTTCAGTTTGGCATCTTTGAGTTCGTTTTTAAGTTCCTCGTTCTGACGTTCCAGTTCAAACAATAAATCCTTCTTGAGTTTCAGAAGTGATTTATACGCTCTTGTGTCGGTGTCATCGTCCGTTTCAATGGTATCAATATCCAGAAGGGCGTTAGCAATGGGCTTTAGCGTCGTTTCATATCTGAATAATTGTTCTTCTGACCCTTTGGCGAACACTCTTGATAGTGTCGTTTTTGAAACGTACTCGTTGTTTTGCTCAATAAGAACGAGAATCTTATCCAGGGACAAGTTCTTTTCCTCTTTGACACGCTTGAGCGCCAGTATTACGTCTTTTGTATCTATCATTTCAGTAGTCATGCGGTTTTCTCCTGTTCTAATTATGGTACATCAAAACTGTTACTATCATTCTTGCAAGCGCCAATGATAAAATCACGGCAGAAAGGGATTAAAAATGCAAGAAAATCAATTATTAGAAGCACTTATATTGTTTGTCGATGCCAGTGATGAAGTCAAGGCTCTTGCTTTGCAGATTTTAAGAAGCGAAGCACAGTCTCTTGAACATCGGGACTTACACTTTGAAACAACTCAATAAACTCTTTGGACTGTTTATCTTCTTCAAAGTTATATTCTGGAAACTCAACAGTAAGCATAGTACCTGGCTCTGTAACGGCTATTGCTGGTGCGGTTTCCCAACCCATAAGATAAGATGCGGAAACACCGAGAGCCTTTGCTATTCGCCTTACTTGCTTCATACTTACGTCGTTTCCTGCGTGTTCTATCTTGCTTATTCTTGTCTTGTCACTGTATCGAGCGCGTTCTGCCAGTTCGGTCTGTGACATTTCTTTAGCAATACGAGCCTGCCGTATTCTTTCACCTACGGTCATATCATCACCCCCGTAGTTGCATTTTAACACAAAATTGTAAAATTTTGCAACTCGGTATTGACAACTCGTGAAAAAGATGTTATCCTTACACACGAGGTTGCAAAAATACGACAACCACAAAATAATGTGGAAAGGACGGTGAAATAGTTGTTAAAAACCCAAGATGTTGATACTGCGCTTCTGGAAAAATATATAGAAGACAGTGGCTTACGGACAGGATTTATCATCAACAAACTAGGCATATCGAGACAGGCGTTTGATAAGAAAAGAAAAGGCCAAATATCATTTAGGGCATCAGAAGTGTACGTTTTGTGTTCGCTCTTAAGAATACCCGACTCTGAACAGCCCAAAATTTTTTGCCTTTAAGGTTGCAAAAAAACAACTACTCGGAGTAGAAAATGCCGAAAGTATATCTCACACAAGAACATCAACTGAATGACAAGTTGGTAGCGCTGGTTTACGGAATGATGAAAGTTCGACACGTTACGCAGAAGCAGATAGCGGACAGGCTGTATATCTCACAGCCAGCGTTCAATGGAAAACTCAAGCGAAAGAAACTCACTTATGCAGATTTGATAGTGATTTTTGAAATGCTTGATTTTACGGACGAACAGATATTGTCGGTAATGCGGGAAAGGTAGGGGAGTATGAGGAAAGACTTAAAGATTAAGAAGATTATTGACGGTATAGGTGCGGTAATGGCGATAGTTGGCTTTGCTGGCCTTGCAGGGGCAACGGAAGGTGAAGGAAATCCGATAGTCGCTATCCTGGTGTTTTCAATAGGTTTTGGAATATGCCTTTGGGGGCATGAGCGTTGAGTGGGTTTATAGACTTCGACTTGGTAAAGGACATTGCAAAAGCATATAAGGCAGGAGTCTTCGCAGACATGGGCGACGAGTCGGAGAACGAAGAACGCCATGTATCAGAACTGGAACGCAGAATAGCGGCGCTGGACGAAAAAGAAACCTACGTCACTATTAAAACACTGGTGAAGCATCATCGAAGGACTGTTATTAAAACATTTGAGTATATGGAAAAAGAAGGGGGCAAGGCATGAGAACGGTGCAGATTTTTGAAAAGGGAGAACGAGTAGGTATTGAAATGCTTATTGAAGCGGTGGCACTGGAAGGCGGCGAAGTTAAGTACAAACTGAAAGACCCGCGCTCGCAAAAAGACTATCCGTACATTTTTTCAGACAATGAACTCTTTGCACTGACTGATGAACAGAAGGGTGGTGAAGCATGGGACGCATCGAAGGAACAGTAAAAAGTCATTCAAGACAGCATGGTTACGGGTTTTTACTTGACGACAACGGGGAAATGTACTTTTTCCATAACACACAATGGGATTTACCTATCCCGCCGTGTCAAGGCTTGCGCGTTGAGTTTGAGCCAGTACAGACAGACAAGGGCATGAGAGCCACAAAAATCGGGAGAATATACAGAAAAAAGAAGGAGAATTAGCATGGCAAACGAAGTAGCAATTAAGTTTAGCGAGAAGTTGACAGACAAACTGATAAGCGTTGAGTCTGCACTTCCAAAAGAGTTTAACCGTGAAAGATTTGTTCAGAACAGTCTGGCGGTGATGAACGAAAATCCGAGTCTTGCAAAGATTAACCCGTCGCAAGTTATACAGGGACTTTGTAAAGCCGCTTTTCTTGGCCTGGATTTTATGAACCATGAAGCGTACTTGATACCTTACGGCAATACAGTATCGTTCCAGACCTCATATCGCGGCGAAATCAAGTTCGTTAAACGGTATTCGATACGAAAGATACGGGACGTTTACGCAAAGGTAGTACGGCAGGGAGACGAGTTCCAGGAAGAAATCATAGACGGACACCCTAGCATTGATTTTAAGCCGTTGCCATTTAACGACGGAGATATTATCGGGGCATTTGCGGTAGTGCTTTTTGAGGACGGCGGCCTTATGTACGAAACAATGTCAATAAAAGACATAAACAGCGTTCGTAACAACTACTCAAAGTCCATCCAGTCGAAAGCCTGGAAAAACTCTTTTGATGAAATGTGCAAAAAGACAGTGTTGAGAAGGCTTTGCAAACATATCGAGACTGATTTTGAAAGCGTTGAAGCACATAGCGCCTGGGAAGACGGGTCTGGAATGGACTTTGCTACATCGACAGCGCCAGTAAATGACCGAGAGGAAGTTATAGACGTTTTCGAGGACGTTGCTGGTAACAAAGAAATGCACGAGCAGGAAGGGGAAGTAATAGAAGATGCAGAAGAATGATGATTTTGTTTTGACCGCAGATAACTATTACAGCCAGGAAGCCAACGAACGCTATATGTCGGTACATCAGTATCTTGATTTTGTCGGTCACATGGGCGTTCACGGTTGCGAGAAGCGGGCTATGGCAAGTCTCAAGGGTGAATATGAAAAGCCTGTAACAAAGTCTATGCTAGTCGGCTCTTATGTTGACTCCTATTTTGAAGGCACGCTTGAGAAGTTTAAAAAGGAACACCCCGAAGTATTCAAAACGACTGGCGACAAGGGTTTGAAGTCTGAATATTTGCAGGCCGAGAAAATGATAGCCAGAGCCGAAAAAGACGAAAAGTTCATGGCCTATATGTCTGGTGAAAAGCAAGTTATCAAGACGGGTTATCTGTTCGGCACTGACTGGAAGGTTAAACTTGATAGTTATTTACCAGGACAAGCGATAGTTGACCTTAAAACATCGGCAGACATACACAAGGCATGGCGTGTAGAGGACTATGGGTATGCTTCCGTGGCCGAATACTGGGCTTACACCGTTCAAATGGCGGTGTATCAGAAGATAGTTGAGATAGACACGGGTGAGAAGTTACCTTGCATACTGGCCTTCATCACAAAAGAGGATAGCCCAGAGTTAAAACTTTGCTACATCGACCAAATGACATTAGACCATGCACTGAACGAAGTGGAAATGAACATGGCGTCGGTGCTTATGGTGAAAAGCGGGGAAGTAGAGCCTATACCCTGCGGAAAGTGCGACTACTGCAAGGCGACAGAGCCGATAACAGAAGTTATCAATATCGCGGACTTGATAGAGGTGTAGCCATGATAACGACTTATGACGAAATCTGTATCTTTTGCTACCAGCAGAGGCAGGACACACATCATTTAGTTTTCGGAACAGCCAAAAGGCGTTTATCCGATGCCGACGAGTTAGTTGTTCCAGTCTGCCGAGAGTGCCATGACTTACTGCATAAGCACGACAAGATAAGCAAGGTTATCGGGCAGTTGGCTTATGAACGGGACAGATGCGCGGAAGGCTACACCCTGGAAGCGGCGAGAGAGAGTTTTCGTCAACGGTACGGTAAGAGTTACCTTTAGTAACCAGGCCGCAAGGCCATAATTTGCTTGGGAATAAATGTATCACAGCGTTTTCCAAAAGCCATTTAGCCCCCGCAAGGGGGCAGAAAGGGGGGAAAGGCAATAAGAAAGGACAGGCTACCAAAAGTAACTATAAGGGGAAAGTATCACGGCGAACGTACATTACCGTCATTAAACGATTATTTGGCCGAAATAGGGCGTAATCCGAAAGCAGGCGGTAAGTTCAAGGCTGATTATCTGAAAGTCTGTTATTCGGCCATTAGACGCTGTTTACGGGGGTGGAAAGTAACACACCCGCCAGTGATATTACACTATCGGTTTTTTGAGAGCAGTAAAGGGAAGCGGCGTGATGTTATGAATATCTTTTCATTTGCGGACAAGGTATTTGAAGACGCATTAACGGACTGCGGCGTTATGGAGAATGATAACCCAGACTGGGTTGAGAACACGACGCACGACTTTTACTGGATAGACCCGAAAGACGAGCCATACATAGAAATCGAGATAGAGGAAAGGGGTACAACAAAATGAGTTGGGTTGAACGTAAGAAAGAGATAACAAAAGCGGACTACGACGCTATTAACAAGAGAGAAAAGAATATCATGGACTTCTTTGAGGAATGGGAAATCGCAGGGTACGGGGCAATACCGTCTAATCCTGTTGAGCGTGAAGGGAAGTATTACATACCTTACGGCATAAGTACAAGTTGTGATTAAGGGGTGATGCGATGTTTAGTGAGAGCCTAAAAGAAGGGGAAAGCGGCGAACACGTTGTCTGGAACATATTGTCAAAGAGTACGACCGTCCGAAGCATTGTAGACGTTCGGCAGGATAAGAACTTTCAAGAGCAGGACATTGACTTCCTGGTAGAGAACGACAAAAGGCAGTTTACGCCTATTGAAGTCAAGACTGATTTTAAGGCGCAGGACACAGGAAATATCGTGTATGAAGTGTCTACAAGCGGACATATAGGCTGTTTTGAAAAGACAAAGGCCGCATATATTTACTACTACATACCCGCTAAAAAGGTTGTCTACATGATAGACGTTAAGGCTTTTAGAGGTTATCTGCAAGCGGCAAGACCAGAGGAACGGCAAATGGGAGATAACGCTACTGGCTTTCTTATCCCGATAGACGACTTGATAAGAACGAGAGTTATAAAACACACATACGAAGGAGTTTACTAATGGCCGAAAGAAGAATGTTTACAAAGAAAATAACTGATGATGATAACTTTGTCAGTTTAAGTGCTTCCGCGCAGGCGTTGTATTTCCAACTATCCATGAGCGCCGACGACGACGGATTTTGTAATCAAGTATCGGCGTCAATGTTCAAGTCACATGCAAGCGTGCAGGACTTGGAAAGCCTTTTATCAAAGAGATACTTATTCCAGTTTGAAAACGGAGTAATAGTCATTAAACACTGGCGTATGGCAAATGCTTTAAGGAAGGACAGATATACCCCTACTGTATTCCAGGAAGAACTAAAACAGTTAAAAATCAAGGAAAACGGGGCATATACTTTTTCGGACGAAGGTACTTGGTTGCCAGATGGTTGCCAGATGGTTGCCGAACGGTTGCCACAGGATAGGTTAGATAAGGAAAGTATAGATAAAGATAATAATAAGCGGTTTACACCGCCGACCGTCGAAGAAGTGAAAGCCTATTGCCAGGAGAGGAACAACGGGATAGATGCAGAAGCCTTTGTCAGTTTTTATGAGTCGAAGGGCTGGCTGATAGGAAAGAACAAAATGAAGGACTGGAAGGCGGCTGTAAGGACTTGGGAACGGTCAAGACAGACCGAAGGCAAGGACAAGAAAAAGAAGTTCGACGACTTCAACCAGAGGAAATATGACTTTTCGGAGTTAGAAAGGTTGGCTAATGGGACTTGAGATAACGGTTGATAACCTAGAAGATATGTGTCTTCTGATGTGCGACAACGTAGTACCAAAGAAGGGGAAAGCAAATGAAACGAGAGATAAACAATGTGGACTTCGGAAAGTGGATAAAGGAGAAACGCAGGGAGAAGTACATAAATCAAGAACAGTTGGCAGACAAGGTTAATTGCCACGCGTCGTCGATAGGGCGCTGGGAACGCGGCGACGACTTCCCGAAGTTAGACGTAGCAGAACGCATTGTTAAGGCACTAGGGGCGGAGTTGGTAATAAGGGAAATACGGGATGGAACAGACTGAAATTGAAAAGGCAATAGAGAACGCAACGCCGCAGCCGCCACGAAAGTTTGAACTAGGCGGGGATTATTATTATCGCTGCCATTGGATGCCTTGCAACGAGCAGTTAAAAAAGTGGTGGAATTACTGCCCGACCTGCGGACAAAAAATAGACTGGAAAGGAGAATTGTAATGTTAAGACCTTTTAGTTACGGGACTTTTGGGAATATACCCAGCCCGCCAGAGCCGCCAGAGTGCGACGGAGAGTTTTACGAAGACAAGTGTGTGTACTGTTCAAACCATGACGAGTGCAAGAAGGAGTGCGAAGACAATGGACAGGGAATATAAGTTTACCTACAAACAGCGCATAAAGATTATTACAGACTGTTTGACAGAAGCACAGACGCCAGAAGCAGGGATATTCAGTAACCCGATAGAGTACGGTTACACGCTGGCGTGCCAGAACGCATTGAAACTTATAAATGATTTTCTGGCTGATTATCCAGCAGACGACAAGGAATATCCGTTGGGCAGAAACGACTGGCAAGAGTGAGTGAACAGGCCGTCCGAGAGTAACTATAAACCGATTTTTGAATAAGTCCCCGCACAGACTATACCCTTGTATCAAAATCGGGCGGCCTTTCACATAAATAAGGGGGTATAAATGGCATATTTTGTGATTATAACGGCAATAGCAATACCGATATTTGTGCTTTGGTACACAAAACCTTGAAAGGAGACAACATGTCGAGAGAAGAAGCGATAAAGCATATTAAGGACATAATTTGTGAAAACAATTCCATAAAGCCGAGTATTGTCACGTTTGAGCAAGAAAAAGAAGCATTATATATGGCAATATCCGCACTTGAACAAAAGTCTTGCGAAGATTTAGAACGTGAATACGAAAAATCAAAAGCATTGTTTAATAAGATTGTTAAAGACGAAGATGCGATAAGCCGTGAAGCGGTGCTTGAAAAAGCGGTGTATACAGAAACAGAAGAAGGTTGGTGGGGTTATAGAGTTGATGTTGACTATATTAAGTCTTTACCATCCGTCACACCGAAGCCGACAGAGTGCGAAGATGCGATAAGACGAGATGCGGTTAGGCAAGCCATTGATGAAATATATAACTGTACCGAAAATATGGAAGAATATGCAAACTCACTTGATGCAACGATAGAGAAGTTACCTTCCGTCACACTTCAACGCAATTCCAACACAGACAAAAAACACGTTGGAAACACGTTGGAAGATGCGGTAAGCCGTGAAGCGATTATTGACTTAATTAAAAGGTGCTATCCGACAGAAGAACAGACAACGGGTTGTTTGATGATAGAGAGTATAAACAAGTTACCTTCCGTCACGCAGAAGTCAAAGACAGGGCATTGGATATTAGATGAAACCGACAATAGTATAACTTGCGATAAATGCGGATGTTTAATATGGGCGAATGATATAAGCAACGGAGATGCACATTATTGCCCTAATTGCGGTGCAGAAATGGAGAGCAAATGAAGGACTTTATCATGTGCTGTGCATTTGTGGCTGTCCTGTCAGGCATCATATATTGCCATATATCGTGGGCAAGAGAGCAGATAGACAAGGCATACAAGAAGGGATATGAAGAAGGGAGAAGGAGTACGAAATGAAAAACAAGTGTGATACTTGTAAACATTTCAAGCATAAAGAACAAGCCCAGATGGGTGGTTGGTATGGTGTTTGTGAGTTAAACAGTAATCAAGTGCGAGATTATAAAGTTTATAGATTTACGCCACTAGCGTCACGCAATTATTGTGGCAAAGGCAAGTATGAGAAAGGCGGTAAGGAATGAAAAACGAATTATATGAACGTGAATTGCGGAACATTTCTATCAATGACGTATCGTTAGCCGATTATGTCAAAGAGAATTATGTTCCTATGTCGGTTATCGTGGATATTAAGGCAGAGATAACCTATTTTCGTGACGGTTGGAAAAAAGACGGATATGACGATGAAGCAGACGCACTTGATAAGGCTTTAGAGATTATCGACAAGCATACAAAGTGAAGGGAGTGGGAGTATGGAGTTAATTGCAATAGGTTTTCTTTTCGGGGTAATTGTAGTCCTTATCGTGCTGTTGTTCTGGCTGGAAGGACGTGTGAAGGACATTGAAAAGACGCTTGACTGCGACGTAAGGATTTACGTTCCCAGTCGAAACAAGAAGGGAGAAGACGATGAAAAAACGCTGGACAAATGAGGAAGTAAGGTTATTTGAACAAATGTTTACAGACAGGGAGATAGCCGCCATGACTGGACGGACGTTAAAGGCCGTACAAATGAAGCGCTATAATCTGGGCTTGAACGCAAAAGAAGACACAACAACGCCTGGCGACTTAATGGCGCAGGAAACAAAGGAATGGCGCATATTGTCGCTGTGTAAGAGGTTGGGGGTGAAGTTGTTTGGCTGATTTATACGAGATAAGCAAGGATTATCGGGACTTTATAGACGCTAATGCAAAATCATACGGCAAGACGGTTGAGTTTATGAAACTTACGCCGACAGCGCAGGAATACGCAAAATACATAAGGATAAGGGATAAAATCAATGAAGATACTACTGGGTATGCCGTGTATGCGGAC
>Ga0310786_10010331_pt1 | contig 11746 bp, 7 predicted proteins | sample AusTroGonzalo_MG_FD_203881 | JGI IMG/M metagenome (GOLD analysis project Ga0310786, IMG submission 203881) | Bovine rumen microbial communities from tropical cattle in Woodstock, Queensland, Australia - Gonzalo_03 (v2) (version 2) | ecosystem: Host-associated > Mammals > Digestive system >... | reverse complement strand
TATTGTATGCTTCCTGGCGCTGCTGCTGGTGATTCACTTTGTGATCAACTTCCTGAAAGTGGTCTTCAAGTTCCCGGTGCTGAAGCAGCTGAACTCCCTGGCCGGCGGTGCCTTCGGGTTGATCCGAGGCGTACTGCTGTGCTTTGTGGCTTTTGCCCTGCTGCCCCTGGTTCAGACCCTGCTGCCGGTTGATAACCTGAACCAGCTGGTGGAAGCCAGTGCCCTGGCACCGTTGTTTAACAGCGGGAACCTGATACTGGCGATTATGAACGGGAAGTTGTTCTGATTTTCTTTGCAGGGCAAAGGAAAATCAGAAAAATGAAATATTGGCCTTTGGCCAATATGAAATATCCTGCTTCGCAGGATGTGAAATATGCGCCTATGGCGCATGTGACAGATACTAAAAAACCCAGCGGCATGTAAGCAGGCCGCTGGGTTTTGATTTTGGAAAGTTTAGCCGTCAATGAGGCTCTTTTCTGTGGCGGGATCGAAGAGGTGCATGACCTTCGCGGGGAAGGTGATGTACAGCTTGTTGCCAAAGGTCAGGCTTTCACGCTGTTCCTTCGTCAGGTCCACAGTGGGGAGACGGACAATGATCTTGTCATTGTTCTGGCTGGACAGGTGCAGATGCAGCTCGCTGCCCATCATTTCATTGACGTCGATGGTGCACTCAATGGCGCCTTCCGCGTTGTCAAACAGCACGGCAGTGTGTTCCGGACGGACGCCCAGGATGATTTCCTGGGAACCGACGCCCTTCTGCTCCAGAACTGCATTCTGTTCTTCATTCAGGGGCAGCTTTACGCCAAGAATATCCACAACGTATCCGCCGGCTGCCTTTTCCAGGTTTGCCTTCAGGAAGTTCATCTGGGGGCTGCCGATGAAGCCGGCTACGAACAGGTTCACAGGGGTGTCGAACACTTCCTGGGGTGTACCGACCTGCTCAATGAAGCCATCCTTCATGATGACGATCCGGTCGCCCAGGGTCATGGCTTCCGTCTGGTCATGGGTAACGTAGATGAAGGTGGTATCCAGCTTCTGGCGCAGAAGAATGATTTCGGCGCGCATCTGGTTGCGCAGCTTGGCGTCCAGGTTGGACAGCGGTTCGTCCATCAGGAAGACCTTGGCGTTCCGGACCATGGCGCGGCCGATGGCTACGCGCTGGCGCTGACCGCCGGACAGGGCGCGAGGCTTCCGGGTCAGGTATTCGGTGATGCCCAGAATCTGGGCCGCGTTGGTGACCCGCTCATAGATTTCATCTTCCGGCATCTTCTTCAGCCGCAGGCTGAAAGCGATGTTGTCGTATACCGTCATATGCGGATACAGGGCGTAGTTCTGGAAAACCATGGCGATATTCCTGTCCTTGGGCTGCAGGTCATTGACGACCTCGCCATCGATTTCCAGGGTGCCTTCGGAGATGTCCTCCAGGCCGGCGATCATCCGCAGGGTGGTGGACTTGCCGCAGCCGGAAGGCCCGACGAAGACCACAAACTCCTTGTCCGCGATTTCCAGGTTAAAGTCATGGACTGCCGTGACTTTGTTATCGTAAATCTTTTTGACGTCAGTCAATTTTACGCTTGCCATACTATATTTGCTCCTTCCATTCGCCGGTATTTCAATTCAGAATTCAGAATTAAGAATTCAGAATTAATAGTTGACTGCTTTTCATAACCCCGTTTCTGGGTGCTGCGGGTAAAGATTTTACCCTTTACCGCATCCGCAACCTCAATCGTCGCTGCTCGCGCTTGGAGCGCGCTCACCGCTCGTTTCGGTTGACTCGTTCGGGTCGCTTTTGCCTATGGCAAATGCCCCACTGGGGCACCGCGTCCCTCGCTCCCCACCTCGGAGTCACTGTCAAAGGCTTTAGCCTTTGACTGCGCCTCCTGTTACGCCTTCCACATAGTACTTCTGTAAGAACAGGAACAGAAGCGTAACGGGGATCGCGACCAGCACGCCGCCTGCGCAGAACATGGTGTAGTTGTTGTTGATCTGGTCCGGCGTCAGCCAGTTGTACAGACCGACCGCCACGTTCATACCGGCGGATGCGCCGAAGGAAATGTAGCGGGCAAAGACGTAGTCGCCCCAGGGGCCCATGAATGCCGTCAGGACTGTGTAGATGACGATGGGCTTGGAGAGCGGCAGGATGATCTTTTTCAGCACCTGGAAACGGGTTGCCCCGTCCACACGGGCTGCTTCATCCAGCGACTTGGGGATGGTGTCAAAGAAGCCTTTGGACACATAGTAGCCCATACCGGAGGAGGCGATGTAAACCAGGATCAGACCGGGAACTGCATTGGCCTGGGTAAGGCCCAGGTCCTTCAGCACGCGGTACAGTATAATCATGGTCAGCATGCCGGGGAAGAAGCCCAGGATAAGCATGAACCTCATCAGGGGTTTACGCATCTTGAAACGGAAACGGCTGAGCGTGTAGCTCATGCACAGCACGATGACCGTCTGGAAGAGTGCGGTAAAGACGGAAATAATGAAGGTGTTTGTATACCAGCGGGTAAAGTCTGAGGAAAACAGCTTCCGGTAGTTGTCCAGGCCCCAGACTTTGGGCATCACGTAGCCCACCTGCCAGGTGCTTTCCACCCGGAAGGACTGCAGCACAATGCAGAAGAAGGGGATCAGCCAGATGGCGCTGATGGTGATCAGAAGAATATAGATCAGCGTGTTGCCCAGCGTTCTGGAGGCCCGCAGTCCCATGTGACGCTTCATACTTGATTCACTCATCACTGGAAGTCCTCCTCATTCTTAATACTCGGCAGCAGGTTGTAGACGATCAGTGCAATGATCGATACCACAACGAAGACCATGATACCGATCACAGAAGCCAGGTAATATTTGGACTCCGCACCGGTACTGATCTTGAACAGCCAGGTGATCAGCAGATCCGTATAACCCACGGAGCCTGAAGCCGACGATGCTGCCGGGTTCGTCGGCGCGCCTCCCGTGAGCAAGAAGATCACGTTGAAGTTGTTGATGTTGCCGATAAAACTGGTCAGCAGGTACGGTCCTGTGATGAACAGCATATATGGAAGTGTGATTTTCGTATACTGCTGCCAGGGATTGGCACCGTCAATACGGGCGGATTCATACAGATCCGCCGGAATGTTCATCAGGATACCGGTGGCCATCAGCATCAGGTACGGAATACCGATCCAGATGTTGATGAGAATGACGCTGACCCGGGCCCAGGTGGCGTCTTCCCAGAAGGGAAGGGCTTTATCAATCCAGCCCAGGCTCATCAGGGCACCGTTCACGATACCGTCCTTGGCGAACATCTTGGACACATACAGCAGGGAGATGAACTGCGGAATGGCGATGGTCATGACCAGGATCGTCCGCCAGAGCTTTTTGCCCTTGATGCCCTTCTTGTTGATGGCCATAGCCACGAACATGCCCAGGAAGTAGTTGGTGAAGGTGGCGAAGAAAGCCCACATCAGCGTCCAGGACAGGATTTCACCGAATGTGGCCGCATAGCTCTGGGTTCCGCTGGCACTCTTCCAGGAGAACAGGGTGTTGAAGTTATCCAACCCCACCCAGTGGAACAGGTTGCTGATGTATCCGTCATGAGCCCCGTCATAGTTGGTAAAGGCAACCAGGATCATGAAGATGAGCGGCAGAACAGTAAAGATGATGATGCCGGTCAGGGGCAGCGACAGCAACGTCTTATGGAAAGACTCATCCACCATGGAATGCAGGTCTTCCTTTGAGCTTTTCAGCCTTTTGCCGGCGGCCAGGATCCGCTCCGCCTCCTTGTTCTGGCGGATGTTGACCCGCCAGGTGTAGATGAAGGCGATGATGAAGAAGATGGTCAGCACACTGTAGAGCAGGATCTGGAAGGAGTTGTCGTTGTATGTATGGACATATGCATCGTAAATCTCGTCATATGTCTCTGTAGGGCCGACCTTGCCCAGGGAGGGCATCATGGACAGCCAGTATGCTCCGGACAGGATCATGTATCCGATAAATACAATTTCAAACAGCAGGAACAGCAGTCCCCGCAGGATCTGTCCCCTGGCCAGGCAGCCAAAGCCCATGACCAGGTAACTGAGTTTGGTTTTCCAGTCGCCGTTGACAAAGGTGGTTACGATATCCTTTGCCTCCCGGCCGATGGCGGCGACGCCTGACTTCAGCGCTCCCCCAATCCTCTGAAATGCGTTCAGGGTTGCCTGGGGGATTTTGGCGAAGAAGCGCCCCACCTTATACCCGAGTCTCCGTCCTTTGGACAGCTTCAGGTATTCCAGGTCACTGAGCTGTGCCATATCCGTGATCCACTCCTCTCCTGTGCATGGAAAATCCGAAATCGGCCGGAGCCGAAATGTTCTTCAGCTCCGGCCGAAAATGATCGAGTCAGATTCTGATTATGTTGTTATCAGTTCTTCACGATGGTGATGGCAGTGCCGTCCCAGGTCACGGTGTAGTTGCCGGGCTCTGCGAACACGATGTTATTGTCGGGGTTGTCAGCACCCAGATCCTTGATCAGTTCAGCACCGGTGGTAACCTGAGCGAAGCCCTTGTCAGTGCCCCAGTCAGCGGGCTTGACAATACGGCCGCCCATGTAGTCGCTTTCCGGAACGTCCAGCGTCAGGGCGCCATCCTTGAAGTAGTAGGTGTCAGCTTCGTCAGCGTTGTTCCAGCCGTTCCAGGCACCTACGAACAGCAGGGCGTTGGCATCCAGCTTCAGGGATTCGTTGATCTTGTTCTCGTAGTTCACGAGGACCTGCTTCAGGCCTTCTTCATCCGTGGCATCCTTGGCTTCGTCAGCAATAACATTGCCGATGTTCCACCAGGCACCGCTGATTGCGAGCTGAACCTGTCCGTATTCCTTCTGAGCATACACAGCAGCCAGAATCGGGTCATTCAGAACAGCTTCATCAGCCTGGGCTTCCAGGTTGGCGGGGCCCCAGCCGTTGGAGGCATGACGCTCCAGGGAGCATTCCTTGCCGGTCAGGAACTGGGCCAGCTTGTTCAGGGCGGCGTTCTTCACCGGATCTTCCTGCGGCTTAATGCCCATGAGCTTGAAGCCGAAGAAGCTGCCGATGTGATAGGCGGTACCGTCGATGTCATAGGAAGGCAGATCAGCAACGCCCAGGTTGTCGCCCAGGATCTGCTTGGCAGTGGAGGAACCCCAGGTGCCGGAGACCACGATGGCGGAATTGCTTTCGAAAGCGGAAACTTCGGAGCTGCTGTTCCAGCAGTCGGAATCCAGCAGTTTCTTCATGCCCTTCAGGGCGATCAGGCCCTTGTCGCTGTTGAAGTTATCCACAACGCCCTTGGCATTGCCGTCGGCGTCCATAACCCAGGTGGAGGTGCAGCCGACATCGCCGAAGAAGAAGCCGGCGGAATACCAGACGTTCTTCAGATCGAAGGAGAAGTACTTACCGGCCTTCTCGCAGTCTTCGATCAGCTTTTCAAGAGAGTCAACATCCTCGTCCGGGATGACGCTCTTGTCATAGTACATGAAGTAGCCGTTGTCCGCGGTCAGCGGGTAGGCGTACATGGTGCCATCCACGGTGACGGACTTGGCGGAGTCAGCGTCATAATTCGCGGTGACGAATTCGGCAGCCTTGGTTCCCAGCTTGGCCAGGGCCTTGGCGGTCAGCAGGCGGGACAGCTGGTCCTGCGCGAAGCAGTAGATGTCAGCGCCGGCTTCAACGTCCTGCACCATGTTGCTGGCAGCGTCGCCTTCACCCATCTTTTCGATGGTGGCTTTGAAGGTGATGCCGTCTTCGTTGGTTTCATTGAAACGCTTGATCTGAGCTTCGGTCAGGTCAACGATGGCGTCAGCCACCCAGACCTTGATTTCGTATTCTCCGGCCAGGCTGGACGCAGAAGCGAAAGAGACCATGGAAAGTGCCATTACAGCAGCCAATACGATGGCGAGGAATTTTTTCATGGAGTGATCATCCTTTCAATATTTATTTTCATTCTTTTTTGCCGGACGACAAATTCTCCAAAGAGCCATGTGACTTTTGGGAGAATTTATGCCGTTTCGACTGTGTGCATATTTTATAGCAGAGTCTATTTTTTGTCAACAACAAATTTTCTGGAAGCCCTTATTTTACGTAATTGGTATCGTTTCCGATGATTCGAAAACCCGGAGCCCTTTTACCGTAAAGAATTGAGCATTGCGTCGTCGATTTTTCCCCAGGCTCCGTTACCGGCTCCCTGGCACTTTACATAGATGCCGACGGTCACTTCCGTACCGGCAGGATGATCAAATTCCGGAATGATCCCCTGGTTCCAGCTGTTCCAACCGGTGATGGGGATCTGTTCCGACCTGGCGACCTCGGTACCGTCCACCTTGGCATAAGCATAGATATCGGTGGCACCGCAGTCGCCGCCCATGACGGACAGGGCGAACCTGAACTTTCCTTCCGGCAGGCCGCTGACTGTCTGCTCCAGGGTGAATTCCACGCTGTCCTGCGCGGCACTCCAGAAATGCATGTGTTTTGAACCGGTGAGGGAATCGGTTTTCTTATCCTCTATATACAGCTCATCCACTTTCTTCAGATCAGTGATGACCCAGGCACCGCTGTCTTCCTCAAAGCTGTAATCCTGCAGGTAGTTATATTCGACCATGGAGACAAAACACTTTGCCTTCATACCGCCGGCTACCCCGGTAATCACATACTGCGCGGGGCCGGAGGCGTGCATTTCCTGATCTTCTTCCTCTGAAAGATTCCAGGTGACAGGGACAGCCCGGCGGCTGTCATCCGTCATGACGGCATTGACTGTTTCCGGAAGGACCAGGGGCATATTCAGGTCGCAGATGAGGTCCGGCTCTTCCAGTGCATCCGGGACCGGCTCGATTTCATTGCCGGTGCGCATCAGGCTGAAGACTTTCAGGGATTCCAGTGCGTTTCCTTTTGCGTCAAAGAAAGCCTGGTTATCCACGGCGCTGCCGCCATAGTATTTTCCGGCGTCTTTCGGATCATACACGGAGGCATAGCTGGAAGCCCATCCGGAGCCGTACTGTTCCCAAAGCTCATGATTCTCTTCCCAGCTGTCTGTGCCCACGGTGATCCAGGCGCCTTCCCAGTAGCAGACGCCGATGCCGGAGGGCGTACGGTTTACGATGGTATCCGTGATGTTCCGGATGCAGTTGGCCTGGCCCTGGACGGTGAAGGGATAATCCTTGACGATTCCGCCGCCGTCACCGATGGTATTAGCGGAAAAATCCGTATCCTCCGCGGTAAAGGCATAGGAGGTTTCCATGACCATGATCTTTTTGCCGTAGGTTTCGGCAATCTCTGTCAGGATTTCAGAAAGATTGTCCAGGGTACCGTGCCAGTAAGGATAATAGGAAGTAGCAAAGACATCATACTGAATCAGACCATACTGCTCGTAGTACGCCATCTTGGAGGCATAGGTCCGGTAGCTGTCCGGCTTTTCCGGATTGGCAAAGTGCAGGGCAATCAGGGCTTCCGGATAGACTTCCTTCACGGCGCGTGAACCGGCGTCCATCAGATGGGCAATATCCCGCCAGATCTTTTCCCCGCAGAGGGCCCCGTTGGTTTCATTGCCCAGCTGGACCATGCCCACGTCCACACCGGCAGCCTTCAGCTGCTTCATGCAATCCAGGGTATATTTGTATAATTCCTCTTCCTTTTCATCGATATCCAGCTTTGCCCAGGCGCGGGGAACCATCTGCTTGCCCGGATCGGCCCAGAAATCGGAATAGTGGAAGTCCACCAGCAGTTTCATGCCGCAGGCAGTCGCCCGTTTGCCGATTTCCACGGCATTGAGGATATCGCAGTTGCCGCCGCCGAAGCCGCGGCCTTCATTATCATAGGGATTATTCCAGACACGGACGCGGATATAGTTGATCCCGTTTTCCGCCAGCAGGCTGAACAAATCGGCTTCTTTGCCGTCAAAGTCGTAATACTTTACGCCGCTTTTCTCTTCGGCGAGCACGCTGGAGATATCCATGCCGAAAATGAAGTCATCCGGCAGGTTTTCCACCTTCTTTACATACAGCGTGTCGGAAGAAGACTCCGCCCCGGCGGACAGGCAGGGCAGAAGCAGGAAAAGAATCAGGGCCAGGATCAGGAACATGCGCGCGTTCATCTGGTTTCCTCCTCTGTTTTCAGGTTTATCAGCAGCTCAGCGCCCTGCCGGGCCAGTCCATCCTCCAGGTGGGCGGAGGCGGCACCGAGATACAGACGGTAGGTATTTTCCGGGGTGTAAAGGATCCATGTATTGGCAACGGAAACCCCGGTTTCCGGATCATGGACGGTAACGCTTTCCTCCCCGGGAGCAAACCAGTCCGCAAATTGTTCCAGGTCGCTGTCCGGAACGATATAGAGATCGGCAGCCCGGAGCGCGTCCGAGCCGAACATGGCATAGGTGAAGGGATGAACCTGCACCATACGGATGGGGGAGGACAGGCCCTTTTCAAGCAGGGATGCCAGCTGGATTTCATTTTGCACTTCCCCGTCCACATAGAGGGTCAGTTTATTGGCCGGAACAGTATCTGTAATCTGATAGAACACAAAACTGGAGAAGAAAACAGCAACCAGCGCCCAGAGGCCCAGCAGGGGCAGAAGCTTTCCCAGCTGCATCCTGGCAGGACGGCGGGCTGCATTGTCCTTCGCTGTTTCCACAGGAACCTGTTCCAGCGTCTCCACACCGGCGATATAGCTGTGAGCCAATGCCAGGCGCACCAGGCTTCCGTCCGGAGGCATCCGGGAAATCCAACGCTCATCCAGGTTCAGCCGGGCCGGTTCTTCCTCTCCGGAGTCCAGCAGAACCTTCCGGATCCGGATGCTCTTCGGAATCCGGATGGTTTCCCGGGTCAGGGTAATCCGCCCTTCCCGGAAATCCTTTTCGCCCTTCAGGAGCATGTCCAGATGACCGGCCTGTGTGCGGGCTTCCTTTATGCCAAGCTGATAAACGATAATGCAGATCCAGCCCATGACGACAGTGACAGCCATGAGCACCAGGTGGAGCGAATCGGCGTTTTCCGTGCGTACCAGCAGGCACAGTACAATGAAGGTGATAAGTGTTAAAACAATCAGAATCCGGAAGGCGGCGGTCAGCCGTTTATCACGGTTTTTCCATGCGGACAGTTCGGCTTCGGTACTAAACCATTCCATATATACGGTACATCCTTTTTTCGCTTGATTAACCGCAATATAGCATTTTTTCCCTTCCTTGACAACCGGTCTGCTTTGGTTCATGATACAAGGGAAAGCTGCGGAAAGAGGAGGAATAACTGTGAAACGACTGGTCATCCTGCTTTTGGTTCTGGTACTGTTGAGCGGTGTTTCCGCCGCTGAGGAAAAGGGTCTGGATATGACAGATAATTATCGGGTGTTCTATGAAATCTTTGTCGGTTCCTTTTCAGATTCCAACGGGGACGGCACCGGAGATCTGCGGGGCGTCATCAACCGGATGGACTACCTGAACGACGGGGATCCGGCTTCAGGCAAGAGCCTGGGAATAGAGGGAATCTGGCTGACGCCGGTTTTCGCCTCTCCGTCCTATCATAAATACGACGTGACCAATTATTATCAGATTGATCCGGCTTTCGGCACGGAGGAGGACCTGAAGGAACTGATTTCCCTGTGCCATGAGCGGGGCGTGAAACTGATCCTGGACCTGCCGCTGAACCACACGGGCGAAAACAACGAGTGGTTCATCAACTTCCGGAAGGCGCACCAGGCAGGGGATATCGATGATCCCTTCTACAACTTCTATACCTGGATGCCTTCCGAGGAACCGGCGCCCGCCGGCAGGCGCTTCCGGAATATGAGCAGCCTGTCGCTGAAGGTGGAGGCCAATTTCTCCGACCAGATGCCGGAACTGAACTTCGACAATGAACAGGTACGGCAGGCGGTGCTGGACGTTGCGGCCTACTGGCTGAATCTGGGCGTGGACGGCTTCCGGTTTGACGCTGCGAAATATCCTTACTACGGCGAACATGAAAAGAATGCCGAGTTCTGGGTATGGTACATGGATGAACTGAAGAAGATCAATCCGGATATCTATACCGTGGCGGAGGTCTGGGACGGGGATGCCATTACGGACCGTTACCTGAAAGCTTTCAACTGCTTCCATTTCTCCACGGCCATGGTGGAGGGCCTGATCGCGGAAACCGCCCTGGGCGGAGACGTGAACCGGTTTGTGCAGGCTACCCAGTCCTATCTGGATAACATCCATGCCATCAATCCTGAGGCGATGAATATTCCGTTTATTGCAAACCACGACACAGACAGGGCGGCGGGATTCCTGACCGTAGCCAGCGGCAGTATGCATATGGCGGCGAACCTGTATATCCTGATGCCCGGATCTCCCTTCATCTACTACGGTGAGGAAATCGGCCTGCGGGGCTCCAGGGGCGGAGCCAACACTGACGCAAACCGGCGGCTGGCCATGTTCTGGGGAGACGATGATACGGTACAGGATCCGGTGGGAAGCAACTACGACAAGTCCAAGTTCTCCTCGGTGGCAGACCGGGAAAAGAACAGCTCCTCGATCCTGTGGCACTACCGGAAGCTGATTGCGCTCCGGAAGGCCAATCCGGAGATTGCCAGGGGCGAATACACGGCCCTGAACTTCAAGAACACAAAGCTGGGCGGCTTCCTGTGCACGCTGGACGGCAGCACAGTCGGCGTGTTCCACAACACAACGGAGAAGACGCTGAAGGTGGACCTGGCGGAAGCAACAGATCAGCGCTTCACGGAAATCACCGCGTTCCTGTCTGTGGATCCTTTCGAAGGATACGCGGAGCTGGACGGAACGGTGCTGACGCTGGGCGGACAGACGAGCGCGATACTTAAATAATTAACAATTAACAATGAACAATGAACAATTAAGTGATTTCCTGAAGACTGTGAAGGATAACCTTCGCGGTCTTCAGACAGAAAATACGGAGGAAAGACAATGCCCTGTACAACAGTGCTGGTGGGACGGAAAGCCAGCAACGACGGTTCCACAATGATCGCCCGGACGGACGACGGCCACTTTGACGTGAAGAAGCTGATCAAGGTGAACCCCAAGGATCAGCCGAAGAAATACAAGAGCAAGATTTCCCACGTGGAGATTGACCTGCCGGAGAATCCGCTGGGCTACACTTCCTGCCCCAGCGTGGATCCGAAGGAGGGAATCTGGGCGGCTACGGGGATCAATGAGGCTAACGTAGGCATGACCGCCACGGAGACCATCACCTCCAATCCCCGGGTGCTGGCGGCGGATCCGCTGGTGGTTTACCAGAAAGCCAAAAGCCGGAAGGAAAAAGATGTTCCCGGCGGTATCGGGGAAGAAGACATCGTGGTGCTGGTGCTGCCCTATATCCGCACAGCCCGGGAAGGCGTTGAACGGCTGGGAAAACTGCTGGAGCAGTACGGCACCTATGAATCCAACGGCATCGCCTTCAACGACGAACATGAGGTCTGGTGGCTGGAAACCATCGGTGGACATCACTGGATGGCCCGGCGGATTCCGGAAGACCGGGTGGTCATTATGCCGAACCAGTTCGGCATGGATGAGTTTGACCTGAAGGACGCCTTCGGCAAGCAGGAAGCGCATCTGTGCTCCGCAGACCTGAAGGAGTTCATCCGGGATAATCACCTGGACCTGAACCAGGACGGAAAGTTCAATCCGCGGAATATCTTCGGCAGCCGCCGGGATATGGATCATATCTACAATACGCCCCGGGCCTGGTTTATGGGCCGGTACCTGACCCCGACGGGCTACAGCTGGGACGGACCGAACGCGGAATTCACCCCGGACAGCGATA
>Ga0310786_10010330_pt1 | contig 11747 bp, 10 predicted proteins | sample AusTroGonzalo_MG_FD_203881 | JGI IMG/M metagenome (GOLD analysis project Ga0310786, IMG submission 203881) | Bovine rumen microbial communities from tropical cattle in Woodstock, Queensland, Australia - Gonzalo_03 (v2) (version 2) | ecosystem: Host-associated > Mammals > Digestive system >... | reverse complement strand
CGCTATCCATGTGAACAGCGGCGAGAAGAAAAACGAAAGCAGCACCCATCCTAACGGGTCGCGATGACGGTTCTTTGCCATTCGGTAGGCGATATAGATGCGGAAGAAGAACACCGCTAACAAGCCGATGAACACAATGAAAAGCCACAACAGGATACCTCCCGTGGCCAATATGCCGGCTAAGGTGATTTCATAGAAATCGTGTAATGATGATAGGATTGATTCCATGGTGTCTCAATTAGTAAATGGTTCCTTCTAACATGGCGCGGAATTCGGGCATTGCACAATGGGTGTCACGCTCGATGATGAGCGTTTTGAGGCCGGCGTATATCTTCACCTGACTCATCACATCATCCATCGTGAGTTCCGCAGCGGTTTTGCCGAGTGTGCGGGCAATCGATTCCATCAACTCGCGTGAGCTGTCCGGCGCAAAGAAATACTCGGGGGCAAAGGCTTCCCAGAAGCGTGCAGCGGTAGCGTTGGACATATGGTATTGCTCAAGCGTCCAGCTCTCGTGGTTGAGACAGCAGCATAGATAGACCATGCCGACGTCGAACATCGGATAGCCGTAGCAGAAGTCGCCCAAGTCGATGAAATACGGCGTGCGGATACCGTCCTTCTCCGTGAAAATACCATTGGAGAACTGCAGGTCGCCATGGATGGCCCGGTCATCATCCGGCGCAGCGGCAATGAACGTACGGATTTTCTCTTTCTGCTCAGGTGTGAAGAAAGGATTCGCCTCCAGCATCTTATAGAGACGGTCCTTGACACACTCAAACTGAGAAGTATCCACATGTATGGCATGAAGTTTCTTGCATAGTTGAGCAAACTCGCGTCCGTATTCTTCAGCCCGTTCGGGTTCGTCGCCACAGGCACGAGAATAGGAGCGTTTGCCTTCCAGACGGCGGAAACGGATACCCAAGCGCTCGCCATCGGTAACCAGGTCACCGGGTTCAGGCGTAGGAATACCCATTGCATATACTTTCTTCGCCAGATCAAGCTCAAGCGCTGCCGCTTCGAAATTGCGGAAGTACATCTTGAGCATGATTGACGGGTCGGTCTTATGGTTATAACTTGCGCCATTGGCTCCCTCGCCCGTGCGCACGTAATCATTAAGGTCAATTCGTTTCGGTTCCATTTGTCTATTTGTTTATTTGTTGCATGAAAGGCAGATTTTTTGCTGCATTGTAGGCCGCTTCGGCTATGAGTTCGTTCTGTGGATTCTCGCCGTTGATGGCATTGAAGAACCGCGTGAGTCCCATCTTGCCGCCGCCCTGCGAGAGGATATAGACGATACAGATGTTCTGTATGCCGACGGAGGACGAGAGGATGTCGAGTCCGAACACGCCAAGCTGGTGACGCGCCAGCGCATAGGCCTCATCCGTATATTGCTTGCGGACGCGATCCACGTCGCCGAGTGTCTTGCATCCCATTGCCCGGAACACACGCAGGTATTGGATAAGCGGCACCTCCTGTATCTCCGCTTGGTTGATAGCGGCTATACGTTTGTTGAGCGAGTCGAACGGACGCGCCTGCAGATAACTGTTGAACGTATCGCCGTCCAACTGCACATCGTCCAGTTTGCCGTTTTGCACCAGTTGCTCCACGCGGCGGCGGTAGTCGTTGATCTCCGTACGGATACGGCTGAACTCATCGTCCGCCAGTTCGAGAATACCTGCCAAGCGGTTGATACGCCGCATGTATTCCTTGGGAATCTCCACGCCGGACTTGTAGCCCGTATCGTGGTTGATGGCCGCCCAAGCGTGCTGTAAGGTAGTGCGGAGCTGGAGTTCGAAGCGGAGGGTGTTCATCTGCGGGAAATCCGGGTCGCTATAGAGCGATGCGGGCATGCGACAGATATAGTGGAGCGAGTTGTAGCCGAAACTGTCAAGTTGATGCAGACGGCGTTTGTCCACCGAATTCTCCCAATCGATTTCGAACATCTGCTCCACGATGGAGGCGATACGGTCCACGTCGTCGGTATAGAACGTGATGATACGTGCGCCCAGCAGGTCGGTTATCTCGTCGATAGAGCTGTATTTGCCTCCCTTCGTCGCGATCTTGCCAGCCAGGCTCTCACGCGTCTTCACACGCGCCTTGACGGTCGTCACCTCGATGCCGTTGTCCTGCAGCGTTTTCTCCAACAGGTCCTTCACCACCGCCCGCATCTTATCGAGCATGGGATGCAACGCGTCGTACTGCTCCAGCAAAAAATCCGTGTACAGATCCATATTCAGACGATCTCAAACAGACTAATGAAGCCAGTCATCACAAACACTTGGCGGATGTCGGCACTAATGTTGCGAACGATGACTTTGCTACCCTTGGCGGCTGCTTCCTTGCGAATGCTGAGGAAGATACGCAAGCCGGAAGAAGAGATATACTCCAAATCGGTGCAATCGAGGATAATCTCCTTGCCGGACACCTCCATAAGCGGTTTCACAGCTTCGGCTGTCGGAATAGCGGCAGCCGTATCCAGACGTCCGCTGAAATAAGCAATGATCTGGGTGCCGTTCTCTTGAATTTTTGTTTCCATAAATCTTATATCTAATTTTATCGTTTACGATGGGTTGATATTGTCCAATGCTTTGTCCAGGATGAGAATGTTATGCCCGTCCACGCGGTGGTAGGCTATCTTGTCCATGAGTTGACGTACCAGATGTATGCCCAGTCCGCCTATCTCGCGTTCTTCTGCCGAGAGCGTAGTATCCGCTTCTGCATGCGCCGTCGGGTCAAACTCAATACCGCTGTCGGTGATGGCGAAATGAATCTTGCCTATGCTTCGCCATGACTCGACGAGCACACGTCCGTTGCGGTTGTTAGGATACGCATAGAGCATCACGTTCGCCACGATCTCCTCAAGCGCGAGGTTGACCGCCATGCTGAGTTCCATGGGAATGTTCAGCCATTCCACCCACTCCGCCAGCGTCGGAATCTGCTGTATGTCGTTGCGCATGAACAGAGCCGGTTGCTGGTAGCGAATGGCAAGCATCGTGAGGTCGTCGCTTTGCGGCGCAACGCCTACAAAACGCTCCACGTCTTCCTGCATGGCATCCACCATGAAACGTGGTTGCATGCTGCGTAGCCCCTCTATCGTCGCCATCATCCGTTCCTCTCCGTATTGCTGGTGCGTGTTGTTCTCCGCTTCGGTCAGGCCATCTGTGTAGAGGAACAGCAGGTCGTTGTACGCCATCGTGGTCTCCTGTGCCTTGAATGCATAGTCCGCCATGATACCGATAGGTATGTTCGGCAGCACATCAAGCAGCTGGCCCTTCGAGCCGTCGTTCTTCAGCATAATCGGCGCGTTATGACCGGCGTTGCAGTACTCCAGCCTGCCGGTATTGAGTTCAAGCACACCCAGGAACAGGGTGATGAACATGTTCTGCTCGTTGGCTTCGGAAATGGCATTGTTCATCTCTGCCACTATTTCCGCTGCTTCCTCTTCGTGCGCTGTCACACTACGGAACAGCGAACGCGTCGTAGCCATAATCAGTGCCGCAGGCACACCCTTTCCGCTCACGTCGCCTACACAGAAGAACAACTTCTCCGAGCGCACGTAGAAATCATACAGGTCGCCGCCCACCTCCTTCGCAGGTTTAACCCGTCCGTATACATTCAGGTCAAGCCTGTCGGCAAAAGGCGGGAACACTTTCGGCAGCATTGCCATCTGGATAGTCTGTGCCACCTCAAGTTCCCCTTCCATGCGTTCGTTCTCTGCGGCTGTCTGTATCAGCGTCTTGGTGGTTCGTGCAGAACGATACAGGATAAATCCGAGTACCGCCAGGCCCAACAGCATCAACAGCGAGATAATCACACTGTTGCGACGCAGGTTTTCAAACAGCACTGCCTCCGGGATACGCAACTGAACGTGCCATCCGGTGGCATCAATCTCTTCGTCAAAGAAATTATAGACATATCCGGCAATGGTATCCGGCGGAATGATAGCTATTCGTGTCTGTGAATAGATGGCGCAGTCGCTCTCGCGGTACATCTGCAGTCTGTCTGCCAGTTCCTGCATCGTATCCAGCGACCAATCGACACACACCACCGCCACTTTCTCACCTTTGCCGTTGCGAATGGGATACGAGCAACTCACCACCCAGGTCTTGCTGCCCGAGTCATCCAGATACGGTTCGCACCACCAGCAACTGTCGATGTTCAGACCGTTCTGAAACCACTCCAACTGCGTGTAGTCGTGCTCTACGGAGCCTATCTGACGCGTATAAATGCTATCCTTGGTAATCTGACTGCTGCATGCCTCGAAGAATCGTCCCTGCTTGGGGAAATAGCCGGGCACATATGCCACCGCCACACTGCTAGTATTCTTGATGTTTGCCACTACGAAACGCGTGGCTTCGAATACCGAGTCCGGTTCGTTCAGATGTTTCTCCACCATTTTCGCCATCACTCTGGCGGCAGCTTCCATCTCGATGGTGTTTTTTTCAATCTCCAATTCGGCCTTTCTCAATTCCGTGTGCGCACGCTCTACGGCCACATCCCGGATGGCTTTCTGGCTGTAGAAATACTGGAAAGCGACAGTGCCTTCCAGCAGCACCGCGGCCACTATCATCACCCAGAAACCACCCTGCGAATTGAGATCCTTCAGATGCTTAATCATATACGGTTACAACAAATGATACGTTACTGTCAGACCGGCCATCACAATGCTGACCATTGACATCAGTTTGATGAGGATATTGAGCGAAGGACCGCTCGTATCTTTGAACGGGTCACCTACGGTGTCACCTACTACGGTAGCCTTGTGGCAATCGGAGCCCTTGCCGCCGAAATGACCTTCCTCCACATATTTCTTCGCATTGTCCCATGCGCCGCCTGCGTTGGCCATGAATACAGCCAGCACGAAGCCTGTAGCCAGACCGCCGATCAAAAGACCCAGCACACCGGCTACGCCGAGTACGAGACCCGTAATAATCGGAACGACGATGGCCAGAATGGACGGCAGTAGCATCTCATGCTGTGCACCCTTGGTAGAGATAGCCACGCAGCGTGCGTAGTCGGGATCGGCTTTGCCTTCCAGGATACCCTTGATGGTCTGGAACTGACGACGCACTTCCTCCACCATCTTCTGTGCCGCACGACCTACTGCGTTCATCGTCAGACCGCAGAACAGGAACGCCATCATTGATCCGATAAAGATTCCCACCAGCACAATGGGGTTCATCAGGTTCACGTTGTATGCGTCCATGAAGTCCACAAGCGTAGCCTTGGCAGCCTCCACCCCGTTCGGCAGGGCTTCGCCGGTACGTATCAATGCTATCTTGATTTCTTCCACGTACGATGCGAGCAATGCGAGTGCCGTCAATGCCGCACTACCGATGGCAAAACCCTTGCCGGTAGCGGCAGTGGTGTTACCCAGAGCATCGAGGGCGTCGGTGCGCTGGCGCACTTCAGCGGGCAGACCCGACATCTCGGCGTTTCCGCCTGCGTTGTCAGCGATAGGACCGTAAGCGTCAGTAGCCAGGGTGATACCCAAAGTAGAGAGCATGCCGACAGCGGCAATGCCGATGCCGTACAGACCCATACTGAGGTTCTGTGCGCTGAACTCCACGTGGAAGCCGTTGGCGCAAAGATATGCGAGAATAATCGCCACACCTACGGTCACCACAGGAATAGCCGTCGAGAGCATACCGAGGCCCAAACCGCTGATGATCACGGTAGCCGGACCGGTCTGCGAACTCTCGCTCACTTTCTGTGTCGGTTTGTAGGACTGCGAGGTATAATACTCTGTCGATTGACCAATGATTACGCCGGCCAGCAGACCTACCACTACAGACAGCGACACTTGCCACCACTGGTTGGTCTCGGTGCCGAACAGCCATGCGAAAATACCGAAAGTCACGCAGGCTATCAGCACGGCTGCGGTGTTGGTTCCTATGGCCAGGGCACGCAGCAACTCCTTCATACCTGCACCCTCTTTGGTCTTCACCAGATAAATGCCTATGATTGAGAGCAATACGCCGCAGGCGGCTATCAGCGAAGGTGCAAGCACGGCTTTCATCTGCATCTGTTCGCAGAACGCAAATGCCGATGCGCCCAACGCCATCGTGGCGAGGATAGAGCCAGCGTAACTCTCATACAGGTCGGCACCCATACCGGCTACGTCGCCTACGTTGTCGCCCACGTTGTCGGCGATAGTGGCGGGGTTGCGCGGGTCATCTTCAGGAATGTTGTATTCGGTCTTGCCGACGAGGTCCGCACCTACGTCAGCGGCTTTGGTGTAGATACCGCCGCCTACGCGTGCAAACAGCGCCTGGGTGGAAGCACCCATACCGAAGGTCAGCATCGTCGTGGTAATAGTGATAAGGTCGGCATCAGCGCCTACGAGCGCCAGCAGACCGGTCTTCTGCAGCACCAGGAACCAGCCGGCTACGTCCAGCAGCGCCAGACCTACCACCGTCAGACCCATCACGGCACCCGAACGGAAAGCCACTTGCAGACCTGCGTTCAGGCTCTGACGAGCCGCATTGGCGGTACGGGCCGAAGCATAAGTAGCAGTCTTCATACCGAAGAAGCCTGCCAAACCCGAGAAGAAACCGCCTGTCAGGAAGGCGAACCAAACGATACCGTTCTGCAGTTTGAAATACGCCATCACGGCAAACACCGCCGCGAGGATGACGAACACGATCGTCACCACCTTGTACTGCTGTTTGAGATAGGCCATCGCACCTTTGCGGACGTGCGAAGCGATTGTCTTCATCAACTCGGTGCCTTCGTCCTTGCCCAGCATCGAACGATAGAAATAGTACGCGAAACCAAGCGCCAGAACCGAGGCGCCAAGCACGATGTACATCAATGTTGTCAAATCTGTCATAATAGTTTGTGTTTTTATGGTTAATGATTGAATGTATTTCGTTACACACACAATTTGGCTACAAAGTTACGATATTTTTCGCATATACGCAAGCGCACACGCAATTTTTCCTTATTTTTGTCTTCTTTTGCTACTAATTAGGGCTCTTTACACTAAAAAACGAAAAAAGATTTGTGTAATTCAAAAAAAAGTAGTACTTTTGTCGGCTATTTGTGTTAGAATGCATAGAAAAGGGCTTTTCATAGTACTAATGATGATAGTGCTCGCGGGCTGCGGGGACTACCAGAAATTGTTGAAATCGCGCGATCCGGAGGAGAAATACCAGGCGGCGTTGCTCTATTTCAACCAGAAACAGTATGTCAAGGCGCAGACCTTGCTGGATGACGTATCGTCCTACTACCGAGGAACGGAACGTTCGGAGGATGTGCTGGCCTATCTGGCGCGTTGCTATATGGGCCAGAAGGACTACGGATCGGCCACAGAGTACTACCGTGCCTATACGCGCAGCTACCCCAAGGGCAAGTATGCCGCAGAGGCGTATTTCCAGCTCGGCCACTGCCAGTATCTCGACAGTCCGGACGCCCGTCTCGACCAGGACGTCACCCGCAAAGCCGTCGAAGCCTTCACCCAGTTCGTGGAACTCTATCCCGAGAGCCCGTATGCCGAGCAGGCGTACCGCGAGATGGGCGAGATGTTCGACAAACTGGCGCTCAAGGAGCTGCACAACGCTCGCCTGTACTACAACCTCGGCACATATCTGGGCAACAACTACCTCAGCTGCGAACTCACGTGCAAGAATGCGCTGAAGAACTACCCGAGCAACCAGTATCAGGAAGAGTTCAACTGGCTCATCCTGCAAGCCAAATACCAGCAGATGGTCAACTCATTCGAGCAACTCAAGCTCGAGCGAGCACGCGACACGCAGGACGAGTACTACAACTTCATCACCGAGTACCCCACTTCCAAGCATCGCAAGGAAGCAGACCGCATGCTCGTACAGATACACAAGCTCACCAAAGAATAGCATCAAAATCGCAGATTCCAAACTCTAAAACCGCAGATTCTAAATACAACAACTTATATGGATTACAAAAATTCAAAAGCACCGCGCAACACGGTGACCCGCGACATCAACCAACTCACCGAGCCTGTTGGAAATGTCTATGAGACAGTAGCTATCATCGCCAAACGTGCCAACCAGATCAGCACCGGCATGAAGAAAGAGCTCGACGCCAAACTCCAGGATTTCTCCATTCCCCAGGACAACCTCGAGGAGACCTTCGAGAACAAGGAGCAGATCGAAATCAGCCGCCAGTACGAGCGTCTGCCGAAAGCTACGCTCATGGCTACCCAAGAGTTCATCGACGGCGACCTCGTCTATCGTACGGGCAACCGCGATGACGCGCTGAAATAATCTAAAATGGGTTTACGAGGTAAACACATCCTTCTCGGTATCAGCGGCGGCATCGCCACATACAAGATTCCCGAACTCATCCGTGCCCTTGTGAAAGCAGGAGCCGAAGTACGCGTGACGACCACTCGTCACGCGTTGGAGTTTGTTACGCCCCTCACGCTTCAGACGCTCTCGGGGCATCCGGTCTATTCGGATGTGTTTGCTGCCATCAACGAGCATGCCACCGAGCATATATCCCTACCCGAATGGGCGGACATCATGCTCGTGGCACCTGCTACGGCGAATGTGCTGGCAAAGACGGCAGCCGGCATCGCCGATGACGCGCTCACCACGACGCTCTGTTCGTGTGCCGCACGCAAGCCGGTTATCCTGGCTCCGGCCATGAACGACAAGATGTGGGAGAATCCTGCCACTCGGCAGGCAATCGCCACGCTGCGTACGTGGAAACATATTACGGTGCTCGAGCCCGCCGAAGGCCCTCTCGCTTGCGGCACGTCCGGCAAGGGACGCATGCCCGAGGTGGAATACCTGTATGAGGCGCTCGAATACGGTCTGGAGGAGCAGACGCTCGCCGGACGCCGTATCCTCATCACCGCCGGTCCTACGCAGGAACCGCTGGACCCTGTGCGCTATCTGAGCAACTACTCCACCGGCAAAATGGGTTTTGCTCTCGCACGCGAGTGCGCACGCCGCGGCGCAGAGGTGACGCTCGTCAGCGGTCCTTCCGCACAGACGATAGAGGACGTAGCCGGACGGATTCATCGCATAGACGTGGTTACGGCACAGGAAATGCACGATTCGACGGTGGCAGCATGGCAGCAAGCCGATACAGCTATCCTATGTGCCGCCGTGGCGGATTTCGCACCAGAACAGACCGCCGCCGACAAGATCAAGAAACAACCCGGTCAGACCGAGTTCACGCTCCGTCTGCGCACGACACCCGACATAGCGGCGGCACTCGGAGCCACTAAACAAAAAGGGCAGCGCCTGATAGGCTTTGCCCTTGAGACCACCAACGAACAGGCGCATGCGCTCCGTAAGCTGGACTCCAAAAACATGGACGCGATAGTGCTCAATTCGCTACGCGACGCGGGTGCCGGTTTTGGAACCGATACCAATACTGTCACTATTCTCACCGCCGACGGCAGCCGTACTTCCCTACCCTTGCAATCCAAGGCAGAGATAGCCTCCGGCATCCTCGACGCTCTTCTCTAATTCGCCAATTCGTCAATCGTCAGTCCAAGGACTTACGACTAACTCCCAACGACTACTTGAACAACCCGAACAAGCCTTTCTTCTTCGGCTCGTCCTTGGTTTCCTCCGTCGGTGTCTCCGGTTCTGCTGCTTCAGCGGTTTCGGCCTGCTCGCTTTCCGGTTTCCACTCCGGACGCTGCTCTATCTCGCCGAACTGCTGCTGTACGTAGCCGATCACATCCTGCAGGCCCTCCGAGAAACGCGCAAAGTCCTCTTTGTAGAGGAACAGCTTGTGCTTCTCGAACGACGGTTGCTCCTCTTCGCCTGCCTGACGACGCTTGCTCTCCGTGATACAGAGATACAGGTCCTCGTTGCGCGCCTTGCGTACGTCCAGGTAGTAGATACGCTTACCCGCTTTCACCGAACGACTATATACAATCTCCGGTTCTCTACGCTCTTCAAACTTCCGATTTTCCATCTCTTTTACAATTTTTGGTAGTAAATTCGGTGCAAATATACTACTTTTTTCCGACATACGCAAATTTTTCGCATAAAAAAAGCGCCCAAAGACGCTTTTTCCATGGTTCACAGTCCGATCAACTCAGAAACTGTAGCCTATACCGATACCTACGTTGGCTTTGAACTGGACGCGTTCCGCCCAGGCTCCATCCGCATCTGCGATAAGCGTGCCGTTGAGGTATTTCAGGCTCGTCGAGAGCGTCACGTTCAGCACTTTGGCGAACTGGTATGAGAGGGTCGTATCCCAGCTCACGTCGAAAAAGCCGAACTGACGGTTCAGGTTGGAATAGCGCAGCGGGACGATCCATTTCTCTCCCGGGTACGCTTTCTCGTACTCCTCTTTGATATCATATCCGCGTCCCTGATACGGCGTGAAAAGGATGAGCGTGGAATTGAGCGTCATATTGTCGTACTTGTAGTCGATCGTTCCCTTGAGCACCAGGCCTAGTTCCACACGTGCATTACGCCACTCGATGTCGGGTTTGCCTTCTGCGTTGCGGACCACCTTGAATGTGCCGTATTTCATCTGCATCTCCCTGCGGAAATCCCATTCTGTGTCACCCGGTACGAGCTGCTGGTGCTCTTCGTTGTAGGCTTTGTTCATCTTATCGCCCACGTATGCCGTGACGACCATCATCGCCGCAGGCGACATATAGAGTGAGAAATGGCATCCGTTGACGTTGGTTTTCCAGTCAAATCCTACGGAAAGGTCGGTGTATGACGGCGCGAGGAACTTGGAGATAGGCGGGTCGTAGCCGGTCTGCATTTTCCGTCCTACAGCGTACTGGCTCTCGAACTCACCCAGCACGGTGAGGAACCACGTAGGCTGGAATTCCCATCCGAACTTGGATGTCAGTTTGATCTTGTCCGACGATTTCTTCCACGGGTCCTCTTTCTGTTGTGTCCAGGTGAGACCGAAATCGGTGTCGAGGTTGGTCTCCCACGCCAGGGCGTCCTTGTAGTAGAGCAGGTGCAGTTTGACGAAGGCCAGTCCGCTGGCGGTGTTCTTGCCGCCGCCTGTCCAGTTGACGAGACCCGTACCGGTAGCATTCAGTCCGAGAAGGCCGTCAAACTTCCACGCCTTTTGAGGTGCCGCAGCCTCATTTTGCACATCCTGTGCTTCCTGTGCCGTCATAGCAACTGCCGTCCACGCGCACAGAAGAATAAGCATACTTAATCGTTTCATATTGGTTGTTTCCTTAATCCTTTCATTTTTCATCTTCGTCCTTCACAATATGAATGTCGCATTGCGGGAATGCGATGGTGATACCGGCTTCGTTGAGCGCGTTGTAGATCACTTCTTTGGCGTGCTCCACGTACGGGATTTGTTCTGCCACGAGCACCATCTGCTTGACGCCGAGAACCACTGCGCTGTCCGCCATCTGATCGACAATCACATAGATGCCACGGTTCGGTTCCACGATCTCTCTACCGTAGCGGTCCTTGGTGCGCATCTTCTGCATGGCCTTCACCAGCACGTCACGCGCCTTTTCCACATCCGTGCCATAGGCGACGCCCACGGTGATCTTGGTCATCTCGTACGAGTGGTTGCGCGTGAGGTTGTTGAAGTTCTTGCCGAATAGCGAAGCGTTGAGGAACGACATCTCCGTATAGTCGATGGTCTCCACCTGTACGCACTGGTAGTTGATGGCTGTCACTTTGCCGCGCACGCCGTCACACTCTATCCAGTCGCCCACGCGCAGACGTCCTCCCATGAGCTGGATGCCGTAGATGAAGTTGTTGATGATATCCTTGAGCGCCAAACCGATACCGGCGGAAAGACCACCG
>Ga0310786_10010329_pt1 | contig 11747 bp, 11 predicted proteins | sample AusTroGonzalo_MG_FD_203881 | JGI IMG/M metagenome (GOLD analysis project Ga0310786, IMG submission 203881) | Bovine rumen microbial communities from tropical cattle in Woodstock, Queensland, Australia - Gonzalo_03 (v2) (version 2) | ecosystem: Host-associated > Mammals > Digestive system >... | reverse complement strand
ACGACTTTTCTAACTTGGCGACTTTCTTTTCGATAAACGCCTCTAACTTCTCGGTAGCGTCGAAATGGATCGACTGAATCTTAATTTCCATAGTTACCTCCAATTTTTAAAAGTTAAACTATAAAGACCTATCCCCTTGGATGGGAATCTTTGTAAACTCGCTTCAATTGCTCAAACGTGGTGTGCGTATAGACCTCTGTTGTCTCAATGCTTTCGTGACCCAATAGCTGTCTGACGCTCTCCAGTCCTGCATCGTGATTGAGCATGGCCGTTGCGAAACTGTGCCTTAGCACGTGAGGGGATTTTTTCTTGAGGGTGGTCACCTTTGAAAGATTACTCCTTACAACATTGTAGACCTCACCCGCTGAGATCCTGTCTCCCCGAACTCCCAAGAAGAACGCTTCCGAATTCTTCTGGATTTGTTCGTCACGGCAAGCCTTAAAAAGGCTCAACTGCTCTGCCAGTTCTTTTCCGAATGGAATAACGCGCTGCTTGTTACGCTTACCTGTAACTTTCAGTTGCATGGCTTCAAAGTCGATATCTTTGTCGTCCAGCCCCACCAGTTCACTGCGTCTTAACCCCGTTTCATAGAGTAATATAATAATGGTACGCGCACGTACATCTTTATATGTATCACTCCATTCAGTCTCGTCGATGAGTTCATTCAACTCGCTCTCCTTGACAAATTGAGGCAGCGGCTTCTGCTTCTTAGGTCCCTTCACTAAATGTGCGGGGTCCCTGTCAACCAGTCCTCTTGAGAGGGCGAATCGGAAAAAGGACTTCAAAGCCGAAAGATCGGTATTCACCGTCGAAGCAATGTTTCCTCTGTCCATCAGGTCTTCCATCCATCCGCGGATAATATCCGCATCTACCGATGTCCAGCCAACCCCATTTTCAAGCCTCTCGAAATAGCATTGGAAGTCGCGAAGGCTGTCCTCATACCTTTCTACCGTCAGTTTGCTACGTCTTTTCTCGTAGCGCAGATAGCCGAGAAACTGGTCAATCATAAAGCGTTGCATTCAAACCATTCGATTTTCGGCAACGAATTTACGGAAAATTTATGAAACTACCAAATTTTTGAGGAAAAATTTTGATTATTCCTCTGTTGTGCGGAGCTTCTGTACGTAAACGGCGTGCTCCATCTTCAGGCGCTTCAGCACAGACGGCTTGTCAAACTGCTGACGACGACGCAGCTCTTTCACAATACCTGTCTTCTCAAACTTTCTCTTAAACTTCTTGAGGGCCTTCTCGATGTTCTCGCCTTCTTTTACTGGTACAATAATCATACTGTTTTTTGACTTTAAATTTAAATTGTTAGACTTAAAAATATGCTCGTGCACGCATAGCGCACGCGAAAAGCGGGTGCAAAGGTACAACTATTTTGTGAATTAGCCAAGTTTTTTGCCATATTTTTTTATTTAACGCGTTGAAAACCATAGGAATCCGGAGGCCACTGGCAGTATTCTTTGGCTTTGTTTGGACAAAATAATCTGAAAAAATATACAGAAACATTTGGCTATATGCGAAAATGTTTGTACTTTTGCACCGCAAATCTGAATAAATATACCAATATGAAGGAAAAGAACAATAGATTGGAAGCCCTCCGACTCATCATTTCGAGCCAGCAGCTGGGCAGTCAAGAAGAATTGCTGAACGCCTTACAGAAGGAAGGCTTCCGACTGACACAGGCCACCTTGAGCCGTGATTTGAAGCAGTTGAAGGTAGCCAAGGCAGCCACAATGGGTGGCAATTATGTCTATGTACTTCCCAACGAATCTATGTACAAACGTGTCAGCACGCCAAGTTCTGTACGCGAGATGATGCAGATTCCTGGTTTTATCAGTATTACTTATTCAGGCAACATGGGGGTTATCAAGACACGACCTGGTTATGCCAGCGCAATAGCCTGGAACATTGACCGCAGCGACATTCCCCACATTCTTGGCACTATTGCTGGCGACGATAACATCTTCGTAGTCATCAAAGAGGGTATTAGCCACGGAGAAGTGACAGAAGCCTTAAGTAAGGTGGTTCCTAACATGAAATAAAACACACAACTATATCGTATTTAAATGGAAAAAGAAGAAATAGAAGTGCTTGTGGCCAGCGTGGAACATGAAGTATATGTAGACACTATCCTGGACACCATTGCCGAGGCAGCCAAGGTTAGGGGCACCGGCATTGCCAAGCGCACACACGAGTATCTGGCAAAAAAAATGATGGAGGCCAAAGCGGTGATTGCCCTTCGCAAGAGCGACAGGCGATTCGCTGGATTCAGTTACATCGAGACCTGGGACAACCAACAGTATGTAACTACCTCAGGCCTTATCGTTCATCCAGACTTCCGCGGTTTGGGACTGGCCAAGCGCATCAAGGACATGACATTTACTTTGGCACGCACCCGTTGGCCTCACGCCAAAATATTCTCGTTGACAAGCGGAGCGGCAGTCATGACGATGAACACCCAATTGGGCTATCAGCCCGTAACCTTTGCCGATCTGACTGACGACGAGGCATTTTGGAAGGGCTGTGAGGGATGCGTAAATGTTGACGTACTGCATCGCACAGGCCGTAAATACTGCATCTGCACTGCAATGCTCTATGACCCCACAGAGCATCTGCCTGCCAAGATACCTGATGAGGTATTGGCTCGTATCCGTCATTTGGAGGAGTTGGAAGAAGCGTAAAATGATAACAAAGAAAGAAATAAGAATATGGCAAACAAGAAAGTAGTAGTAGCCTTTTCTGGTGGGCTTGACACCAGTTATACCGTCATGAAACTGGCCCAGGACGGCTGGGATGTTTATGCAGCATGCGCCAATACGGGTGGTTTCAGCGCAGAGCAGTTGAAGACCAACGAAGAGAACGCCTATAAGTTGGGCGCCGTACAATACATCACCCTCGACGTGACCCAGGAGTATTACGCTAAGTCGCTGAAATACATGATTTTCGGCAACGTACTGCGTAACAACTGCTACCCCATTTCAGTATCGTCAGAGCGTATCTTCCAGGCCATCGCCATCGCCCGCTATGCCAAGGAAATTGGTGCCGACGCTATCGCCCACGGCTCAACAGGAGCAGGCAACGACCAGATTCGCTTCGACATGACCTTCCTCGTAATGGCACCAGGCGTAGAGATTATCACCCTGACCCGTGACAAGAAACTGACTCGCAAAGAGGAGGTTGACTTCCTCAACGAGCACGGCTTCTTTGCTGATTTCACCAAGTTGAAGTATTCTTACAACGTAGGTATTTGGGGCACTTCTATCTGTGGCGGCGAGTTGCTCGACCCCACACAGGGTCTGCCTGAGGATGCCTACCTGAAGCATGTGACTGCCAAGGAGAACGAGGCACTGCTGAAGATTACTTTCGACAAGGGCGAGATTGTGGCAGTAAATGGCGAGCTGTTCGACGACAAGGTGAAAGCCATCCAGAAGATTGAGGAGATTGGTGCCTCTTACGCCATTGGTCGCGATGCCAACGTTGGCGACACCATCATCGGCATCAAGGGCCGCGTAGGTTTCGAGGCAGCTGCCCCCAAACTGATTATCGAGGCACATCGTCTGCTGGAGAAGTCAACCTTGAGTAAGTGGCAGCAGTACTGGAAGGACCAGGTGGCTAACTGGTATGGCATGTTCCTCCACGAGAGTCAGTACCTGGAGCCCGTAATGCCAGATATCGAGGCTATGCTCACCAGCAGCCAGCGCAACGTGACTGGTACTGCCATCCTGAAACTCCGTCCCTACGGATTCGAGACAGTAGGCATCGACAGCGCCAACGACCTGACCAAGAGCAAGTTAGGCGAATATGGCGAGACGCAGACAGGCTGGACTGCCGACGAGGCCAAGGGCTTCATCAAGGTCAGCTCTACCCCACTCCGCGTTTATTACGGCATTCACAAAGACGAGAAGAGATGATTAAAGTAGGTATCTTAGGTGCTGCAGGCTATACAGGCGGAGAGTTGATCCGCGTGCTGCTCAACCACCCAGAGGCAGAGATTGTCTTTGCCAACTCAGAGAGCAACGCAGGCAATCTGGTTTCTGACGTTCACGAAGGCCTCATCGGCGAGACCGACCTGAAGTTTACTGACGAGATGCCTTTCGACAAGGTCGACGTGGTATTCTTCTGCTTCGGCCATGGCAAGAGCGAGGCGTTCCTTAAGGAGCACACCATCCCTGCCAACGTGAAGATCATCGATCTGGCACAGGACTTCCGCATCAAAGGCGACCACGACTACGTGTATGGTCTGCCTGAAATCAACAAACTCGACATCGCCAAGGCGCAACACCTGGCCAATCCAGGCTGCTTTGCCACAGCCATCCAGTTGGCCCTGCTCCCTGCTGCCAACCTCAACCTACTGAAAGAAGATGTCAGCGTCAACGCCATCACGGGTTCTACTGGTGCAGGTCAGAAGCCTGGCGCCACCACCCACTTCTCTTGGCGTGTCGACAACCTGAGTATCTATAAGCCTTTCCAGCATCAGCACATCGCAGAGATACGCCAATCGCTGGCCCAGGTACAGGGTTATCTCGATGCCGACATCGACTTCATACCCTATCGCGGCAACTTCGCTCGCGGCATCTTCTGCACAGCTGTGGTCAAGACTGCCGTTCCTGCCGAGGACATCATCGAGGCCTATAAGGACTTCTATCGCGAAGCCGCCTTTACCCACTATACAGACAAGGCGATAGACCTGAAGCAGGTAGTCAACACCAACAAGGCTTTGGTGCATTGCGAGAAGTTTGGCAACAAGCTGCTTATCACCTCTGCCATCGACAACCTGCTGAAGGGTGCCGTTGGTCAGGCTGTTCAAAACATGAATATCATGTTTGGCATTGACGAAAGCGCAGGACTAAAGCTGAAGGCCTCGGCCTTCTAAGCAGCTTAATCCGACTTAGAAAACATCTTTTTTCCACGATCTAATATTAAAATCACGGCGTGAAAATAAATAATCACGGCGTGATTTTGTTTTTTCTCGACATGATTTTATATTTTCACGTCGTGATTTTTGGTTTTTTACGCCATAATGAGTACTTTTGCAGGACGAATTAAACATATTTTTATCCCTAACCAATTGTATCAATATGGCAAAGTATATCAAGAAAGAGATAGCCGATCTCAACGGAAAAGGCACAACACAGGCCTATTATCGCCTGAAAACCTGGCGCAAACTGGATTCAGAGGAATTTGCAGAGCGTTGTCACTCCCTGCACCCTTCGTTCTCAAAAGGACTGATTTCTGGTGTTCTGGATGCTGTCATCGAGCAACTGGCTTACGAGATTTCCAATGGCTTTAGCGTGAAGATCGACGGACTGGGCACCTTCAGCGCAAAGCTCGGCGTGCGCAAAGACAAGGAGATGGACAGCTTCGAGGAAGGCTCGAAGAAGCTCAATGCCAAGAGTATCGAGGTGACAGGCGTCTCGCTGCGTGTCGACAAGAAACTCATCAGGGAGATAGACCGCAATTGCGATCTGGAGCGAGGCGAGGAGGAACGCTTGCAGACCTCCAAACTCACATTGGAGGAGCGCATAGAGAAGGCCCGTCAGTATTTGAAGAAGAACGGATTCATGCGAGTGAACGACTACGCCATAATGACAGGCCTTTCCTATTCCACAGCCTCACGCGAGTTGCGCCGACTGGCCAGTGACCCTACATCTGGCATCACCAGTCAGGGACGCAGAAGCAGCAAACTCTACGTCCTGCTGCCCTAAAGCCGCATCATTCTGTAGTCATATAGCCCACATGCAGGTTGCCTTTCTTGAGCAACTGCTTCAGGTGGGCCTTCAAAGATGACGGTGTGACTTTCTTATCGCTAGGCAGATCGTCGTCTTTCAGGACGATACCGTTGAGTTCGCGCTCAATATAGTCAGAGCAAGGTCCATCGACACCATCAACTATGCGCTTGCGGGCGCTCTCACGATTCTTGATATAGTTGTCGACGAGTTCCTGAGTAATCAAATCGCCCTCGGCCACCTCGTTGACGAGTTGCATCACATCCTGGGCAATGCGCTCACGCTGGGTGGGATTGCAGGTATAGGAGATGGTGCACCTCATGCGAGGAACAGGCAACAGATCGTCAAATACCTGACATACCGGCGTATAGACATCACCATGCTGCCCTCGGATTCTGTTCAGCAGCAGTTCGCCAAGCACACTCTGCAGCGCATGGTTCAGCGCGCGCACATCCTGATTCAGCTGGAAGCCTTTCTCCCAAGTATAGTAAAGAGCCGTGACGCAAAGCGGAGACGGATTACTAAACTTCTCCACAACAGTCGTGTTGGTGGTCTTATAATGGTCAGCACCCCACGTCAATCGTTTCACTGGTTCAGATTTTGACGGAAGCGAGCCAATATACTTCAGAACGAGGGGCATGATAGAGTCTTGATTCACATCGCCACAAACGAGGAATAGCGAACCGTTGTAGTTAGAGTAATAGTCCTTCACCAGTTCCCTGAAGCGTTCCATCGACAATCGCCCTGCCTCTTCCACCGTAGGCGGCATGAGTCGCTTGCTTGATTCAAAGGGTAGGCAATTGATGCGATTACGTGACTGTACAGAAGCGATGCTACTCTGTGTGGCGACATTCTGTAAATTGGTGATAATCTCAGATGCTGCAACGGAGTCAACCTCTGTTGTTGTCAACGAGGCATAGAACATCTTCAACCCCTGCTCGATGTCTGTCCAATACGCCTCGTCCTTCTTTTTTGAACGGCAAATCAAATCAAAGACGTCGTCAAAGGGTTTAGCGCTGACAAACGCATGAGTTCCATCTTGGTATTTATATCGTCTTCTGCAAGTCATCAGCAAATTGTGGTATTGGAAATCTTCATCGCTGAGCGCCGAGAAGCCCATAGGACGGTCCAGTTTCATCTTAACACCATTCTGATAGATTTTCTTTTTCCAGAACACCACCTTCACGCCATTCGACAGAAGCACCTCACTGATACTGTCGTTGAGAACGGTGGTTTTCCTTATGGAGCCAGGTGTCGGATTGATGTCGATGCTATCCACATGGAGCGCTTCCAGTTTCTTAGGCGCCTCCACAGTTGCCTCCGCCAGTTCCTCATCCTTCATTTGCTTCACACGGTTCAGGATGTCCGCCACCTCATTCTCTGTTGGGAAGGCCACGCCTTCAGGAAATGTCTCGGTGATACTCATATTCCTACCGCTAACCAGTTTCCTGAATGCATCGTTCACCTGTTCCGTCGTGATGGTGCTGCGAATATAGTCCCTACTGGCCTTTGTACTATTCAAATCAAGTATCTTAGTGCCATTAAAGAAACTATTGATGATCAACTGCGTCCACGTCAAACGACTTTCCGTTTGGTCAACATGTGTCGTGTCTGCAAAGTCAATAGCCGTATAGTCATCATTATACTTAGGTTTCGTGATAGAGCCCAACTGATTATCGGCATCCGTAAACCCGTTCCTGCGAATATATTCCATGCGCTTGGCCAACTTCTCAAGCGCCTTTTTCCAGTCGTCTGGCTTCGTTCCCAACTCGAAGATCATCGTCTCGATGCCTTTCACTTCAACGGGTTTTGCCATCGTTGAGGCCGCATAGACAATATTCTTGTCTTTCACTCCATTGAGTTGATTGAGCATCAACCCACTCAGATGGTTATATACCTGCTCAGCCCTCAACGCGCCAACGGTATTCTCTTTCGCAGCATCGTCAGCAGGCAGTCGCATCATCATCGCGCTGAAGTGATAGGGCGAGTTGCTTTTTGAGAAGAAGCGGATACGGGGTGACTCTTCGTCATGAAGGGCAGGACAAGCGGGAACCGTATTCCTGCCTCGTTTCAGGTCGCCAAACATTTTCTTGATCTTCGCCACCATCTCGTCGGTATCAATATCTCCCACCACAACCACAGCCTGGTTTTGTGGCTGATACCAACGCTTGTAGAAATTGCGAATGGTCTTGGGCGAGCAGTTCTTCACCACATCCATATCACCAATGGGCGACCTGTCAACATAACAGGGCGTATTAAGGATTTCATTGGAGATATTCTGCGAATAAGCCATTGAGGTACTGCCACGCCATTCCTCCACAATCACGTTGCGCTCATTCTCAATGGCCTCATCATCCATCGTGGCATCGCAAGCCCAGTCACGCATCAGAAGGAGACATGAGTCAACCACCAGTTCATCATTAGGCATGGAATTGAGGAGATAGCGCACGTTGGTATGAGTGGTAAAGGCATTGCTGTCGTGTCCGAACTTAATGCCACATCTTCCCATAAAGGCGATTGCCTCCTGACCAGGGAAGTGTTTCGTACCATTAAACACCATGTGCTCCACGAAGTGGGCCACACCGCGTTCGTTTTCCTTCTCGATGATGCTTCCGCCCTTCACCAGAAAAGTGAAATCAACCTTCTTGTCCGACGACTTACAACGACGCACGTAATAAGTCAGACCATTCTTCAGAACGCCTTGTCTGACGGAGGTATCGGCAGGTATCTCTTGCTGGTCAATCAAGTCCAGATGAGCCATCACCAACGAGTCGACATTTTGTTTTATGGTTGAAGGTTCATCGTCCTTCGCTTGTGCGAAAAGCGAAACGCCACACAGCGAGACAGCCATCGCCAGAATGATTCTTTTCATGAGTTTGTTATCTACGTTTTTAATTTCTGGGATGCAAAGATACGGCTTTTCATTCACACAATCAAGAAAAAAGTAAAAAAAGAAAGACGTAAACAAACTTTTTTCTGTATGATTATACAGTATGACGTCGCAAATGCAAAAAAAACATGTGTTTCTTGCATTATATCGCCCCTTTTTTGTACCTTTGCACCGATTATTAGAATAATAGCACAAAGATGAAACTATTTGATGTTTATCCCCTTTTCGATGTAAACATTGTGAAGGGCAAGGACTGCAAAGTGTGGGACGACAAGGGCCAGGAATATCTGGACCTTTATGGTGGTCATGCCGTCATCAGCATAGGCCACTGCCATCCGCACTATGTTGAGAAGTTGGGCGAGCAGATGCAGAAGCTGGGATTCTACAGCAACTCTGTGCAGAACAAGCTGCAGGTGGAATTGGCAGAGCGCCTGGGAAAAATCAGTGGCTACGAGGACTACCAGCTGTTTTTGGTAAACAGCGGAGCCGAGGCCAACGAGAACGCGCTGAAGCTGGCTTCATTTAAGACAGGCAACATCCGCGTGTTGTCGTGCGAGAAGGCTTTCCACGGACGCACCAGTCTGGCTGTTGAAGTGACCAACAACCCCAAGATTGTGGCCCCCATCAACGATAATCATCATGTGCGTTTCCTGCCTCTCAACGATATCGAGCCGTGGGTACGCGAACTAACTCGTGGTGGCATTGCTGCTGTCATTCTGGAGTGCATCCAGGGTGTTGGCGGCATCCAGATGGCCACACCTGAATTTGCCCAGAAGCTGGCCTACGCCTGCAAGCGCTATGGTGCTGTGCTCATCTGCGACGAGATCCAGTGCGGCTATGGACGCAGTGGTAAGTTCTTTGCCCACCAGTGGTTGGGCATCAAGCCCGACATCATCACCGTGGCCAAGGGCATCGGCAATGGTTTCCCCATGAGTGCTGTACTCATCTCGCCTGAATTTGAGGCTGTTTACGGACAGTTGGGCACCACCTTTGGCGGCAACCATCTGGCTTGCACAGCTGCCTTGTCTGTCATCGATGTGATGGAGCAGGAGAACCTCGTAGAGAACGCCCGCGAGGTAGGTGACTACCTGATGGACAAGATCCGCAACCTGAAGAACGACAAGATAAAAGAGGTACGTGGTCGCGGATTGATGATTGGCATCGAACTGTTCACCCCCCAGAAGCCTGTACGTCAGCGCCTGGTCTACGAACAGCATGTATTCACAGGCTGTTCAGGAGAGAATGTGCTTCGTCTGTTACCGCCCCTGACTTTCACCAAGGAGCTGGCCGACGAATTCGTTGAACGTTTACAGAAAGCATTATGAAAATATCAGTAATAGGTGCAGGCGCCATGGGCGGCGCCACAGTAGAAGGCATGATCAAGGCCGACTACTTCGACAACAACAGCATCATCGTGAGCGACCCTTCTGAGGCCGTCACCAAGAAATTCTCAGAACAGGGCATCCGCACCACCACCGACAACGCGCTGGCAGCTAAGGAGGCCGACGTGGTGATGGTATTTGTAAAGCCGTGGCTGGTGGAGACGGTGCTGAAAGGTATCAAGGAAAGTCTGAATCCTGAGAAGCAGATTCTCATCGTGATTGCTGCAGGCGTAAAGTCAGAGAGCATCAAGGAGTGGCTGGGTTCCCAGTGTCCCCCGTTGTTCCTCTGTATCCCCAACATCGCCATCGCCCAGCTGTCATCAATGACGTTCCTCGTTCCGTGTGGCGCGACTGAGTCGCACCAAACAGAACAGGTGAAGGCCATCTTCGACGCCATGGGCAACACCCTGATTACTGACGAGGCTCACCTGGCAGCAGGCACCACCCTCGCCTCGTGCGGCATTGCCTATGCCATGCGTTATATCCGTGCAGCCAGCGAAGGCGGCGTGGAGTTAGGCTTTAAGGCCGACCAAGCCAAGGAGATTGTGATGCAGACCATGCTGGGTGCCGTCAAGTTATTGGAAGCCAGCGGATTGCACCCAGAGGCCGCCATCGACCTAGTAACAACTCCTGGTGGCGTCACTATCAAGGGACTGAACGAAATGGAACATGCCGGCTTCACATCAGCTGTTATCCGCGGTCTGAAAGCTGGAGCGAAATAAATGGAGTATTGAAAATTGACAATTGAGAATTATGGACGAACAACTAAAACAGATTGGTGAGCGTCTGCGTGGATTGCGCGACGTACTCGATATTCCTGTGAGCGAGATGGCTGAGACCATCGGCATCACCTCGGAGAAATATGAAAAGATTGAGAAGGGCGAGGTGGACATTACCATCTCAAACCTGATGAAGATAGCTAAGAAGTACGGTGTATCGACAGAAGAGTTGATCTTTGCCGAGGCCCCCCACATGAAGTCATACTACGTAACACGCAAAGGACAGGGCATGAGCATTGAGCGCACCAAGGCATATAAGTATCAGTCGCTGGTGGGTGGTTTTGTCAATCATAAGGCGGACGTCTTCATCGTCACCGTGGAACCCAAGCCTGAGGCTCATACCATTTATAAGAACACCCATAAAGGTCAGGAGTTCAACCTCGTTTTAGAGGGTAAGATGGAACTCTATATCGGTGGCAAGACCATCATTCTGGAGGAGGGCGACAGTATCTACTTCGACTCCACCAAGCCTCACGGCATGTTAGCAATAGGCGATAAGCCCGTTAAGTTCTTAGCATTTACAGTGGAATAATCGTAATAACGTCATAACGTTAATCGTTATAACGAAAAAAGAAAGAAATGGTAGAAAGATTTTTAAAGCAGACGCATTTCGAGTCTGTAGAGGATTACAATAAGAATCTGGAGTTCATCATCCCTGAGAACTTCAATTTTGCATACGACGTGATGGACGCCTGGGCAGCAGAAGCCCCTGAGAAGCTGGCTCTGCTATGGACCAACGACCAGGGCGAGGAGATTCGTGCCACTTTTGCACAGTTAAAGGAGCAGAGCGACCAGGCTGCCTCGTACCTGCAGACGCTGGGCATCGGCAAGGGCGACCCCGTGATGCTTATCTTAAAACGTCGCAACGAATGGTGGATTGTCATGCTGGCTCTGCACAAGCTGGGTGCTGTGGTTATTCCTGCCACCCACATGCTGACCAAGAAAGACATTATCTATCGCAACA
>Ga0310786_10010328_pt1 | contig 11748 bp, 23 predicted proteins | sample AusTroGonzalo_MG_FD_203881 | JGI IMG/M metagenome (GOLD analysis project Ga0310786, IMG submission 203881) | Bovine rumen microbial communities from tropical cattle in Woodstock, Queensland, Australia - Gonzalo_03 (v2) (version 2) | ecosystem: Host-associated > Mammals > Digestive system >... | reverse complement strand
AAATACCGAACAGGTTGCCGTGCTTCACACAAAGGGAGCTTTTGAAGTGCCCTGTTTCAAGGACGGCTTGTGCGTACACAATGTGCGGCTCATAGATTTCATAGTGCTCAAGGGCGTAAAACAAGCCGTCTGCTGGCTTCATCGCCATGATGCTGTCAAGTGGTAGCTGCTGTGCGATGACGACAGCAGGAAAAAAGAGAATAAGTAACAGTAGCTTTTTCATCTTCTAATTCTTTATCAGTTGGAACGAATAGGCAAAGACAAATGGATTACTATCCCATGTGCCATAGCCTGATACTTTGTCAATGAGATACGCGAAAGCCTCCTGTGGGTTCGTGTTCCGTATTTGCTTATACAGCCCTAAGCCATCAATATACGTCAGCACAGCCTCCCAATGCCATGCGGCATTTCCCCATCCGTTGTTAATGGCCTCTTTGGTGAAGCCTTCTCTATATACGTCATCCTCACTGATGTCTTGCAAACGCTCGACCTTTACGCCTGTAATGCGGATTCGATTCGGCATAAGTCCAGCCTTGACAAACATCTTATTGCTCCATCCTGCGCCACAATACTCTTTTTTGAAGGTGGAGGAAGTTTCCAGCATTTTGTCAAGCTGTGTCGCTCCGCTGTTTGCAAGTGCCTCGTAACTTCGCGCGATAGCAACTTCTTCGCCGACACGATACACGTTGCCCAGCATCCTTTCGTTGCAAGCCATATTGACGAGTGCATCTTTCGTTGAAATACTGCTTAATGTTCCTTCATAATACATCTCTTGGTAACTTGCCACTCTGTTGAGAATGTCTTGAGAAACGAGCCTCCGCGTCATGGTCTTTGTACCTCTCAGCACAGCATCGGTAAGGCCGTACCTATCATTAAACATTATCTTTTTCATATCTCTTTGCCGTTCTTATCCATGAATGCCTTAAACTCGGCCATCGCCTTTCCGAGCTCTCGCACAGATACTTTAAGTTCTTCCACCGCCTTCCTTCTCTCTTCTACCAAGACGCACACGCGCTCAGAAACACGCTTGGGAAGCAACTCCGCAGCCGCCTCACCGTCACCCTTGACGTAGATATGATTTATAAGACATCTTGCAAGGATTTCGATGCCGACCTCTTCGGCTTCGTCCCACGTCATTCCTTTCATGCTGCGGTCAACCCTCTCCATCGGGGTCATTTCGGATAGCTTCTTTCTCATAGGATTAGGGCTTTGTGGTGTATGTCAATCAGCATATCAACAAGCGGCGTGGCCTTGTAGTTCCACTTGCCGTTGTCGTAGAAATCATTGTCGCTCATCGTGTCGTCATACGTGCTCAACTTGACATGGAGCGGTCTGCCCACGTCGTTGCGCTTTGCCTCCTCGCGGATAATCCTTGCAACGTCGCCACGGCTTATGTAGCAATAGCCGTGCTCACATCCTCGCATAAGAGCCACAAGCTGCTCGATGGCGTGCTTTGACGGCATCATACATCTTGGGTATGGCGTCCACTCCCAAAGGAGCTCAAACAACATCAGCACCTCTTCCCTTGTCGCGTCGTCGTTCGTCGGTGTCTTTACTTTTCTTTGCAGTTCCTGCATGTGGCGAACCAACCTCGCCACTGCTTCTCTCTCGTTGTGTCTCATTTTTTTGTTGTTAAATTAGTACCATCTCAATTACCGATAGCGATAACATGTCTTTGTTAAAATAAAGTCAGTTGTTGTGGAACGAGAACGCTTGGGACTTCCATGTTTACAGTGTCCACAGCCCCGTCCCCCTTTGGATAGGGAAGGATTGGATAACGCAATTTCATTAGCAGTTCTTTTCTTCTCCTTGGACTCGCGTTGAAGTAAACATACCTATGCTTTCGTGGACGTTCGACAAACCTTACCCTGCTCCCCCACTTTGCCTTGATTTCTTCATTGCTCATGCCATGCGCAAATGTAGAATGATGCTTACCCTCAAGGCCTTCAACTACTGGGTCGAGGAATCGAGCAGAAAGCCCACAATAATAGAAGTTCGACGCCTGATAGACTGTTCCAACGTGTCCGCGTTCCTTCTCGCTGAAACTTACGATTATCTCTTTGTCGAGCAGTCGCAAAGTGTTTCCAATTAGGAACGATTCGGCGTTCTTCGGTGTTCCATCCTTTATCCAGAGCCTCGTAAGCTCATATACATTGTTCATTTCATCTTCTCCGCATATCCCTTTCAGAAGGGTTGACGAACTGCTCACGCCGTAAGTGATTACACCAACAACCTTTTTTGTGCCTTTCTCAAATAAACCAAAAGCCTTAGAGCATGGGGCGACGCGATGTAGGTAATGGTATTTCTTTATGATTGCCATTGCCGTAGAATAGTCAACGCTGTCTATATAGTATTTTTCTTTAATCATTCAGCAAAACATATAGTGGGCTTCCATCCTGTCTGGGAAGCGCCGCTGCATCTCCCATCGGTCGTCAGACACCGTCCCGCCGAGCAGTTCGCACTTGTCGCGTAACTCCTTCGAGGGGTTTTTCTTCCACTCGTCACATGCCTTTGCAAGTGCCTTCAAGTCTTCCTCGTATCGCTTGCACAGGGCGTCATACTCTCTCGTTTCTTCTGATAATGCAAGATTTTCCATTCTTGTATTCACCCTAAAACAATGTATCTGCGCTCGGCTGTGGCAATGGTGCTTGCAGCTGCTTGTCCTCCACATCGCCTTGTTTGTCTTCCGTCTTATCAACGCTCCTGTCAACCTTCCAAGCCTTGAACTTGTTAAAGTACCTTCCGTTGTACTCAAAAGCGTCAAAATCAAGAAACACCTTCATCGTCTCTCCTTCCTTTATGTTAAGGTTTGCGATTCGTTCCTCTCCAACCACGTCAAAGGCAATCTTTCTCGGAACCCTGTCGAGGGTTTCAAGAACGTACCCGCGCGACTTCCACGCATTGCCTGTTGTCTTGCTCACACCGCCATATTCGGGCATGACGGCAATAATTTTCCCATAAATCTCAATGTTGCTCATTTTGTTTTGTTTATCTGTTCGTAAAACTCCTTTAATTGTTTAAGTTTGTTTTCTTGTTCGTTGATACAATTCCCAAGAAGGCGGAGGAACACCTTTTTCAGTCTTTCCATATTGAGTTACATTTCTTGTCTGTAAATCGCTCTCCACGCCTCCTTATGCTTTTGCCAAGCGTCTGGTGACATATCCTTCACGCCCCTGAACACCTCGCCCTGCTTACCCCACGTCATATCATAGGTGATGAACGTGTGCATAATGACGTGCTGTTCATTGATGACCTCTCCCATAAGGACTCCCTCGTTCATGCAGACGTGGGCGTTGTCGTTCTCGCGCTCCCTGTCGCCCTTGCCACTTAGCTCCTTCGTGTAGTCGGTGTCGCCCTCGTAGTTCTTTGCAAAGAAGTGCTTGACGAGCTCAACTCCCTTTTTCTTCACGCCCACACGCAACGCATATTGGTCGAAAGCGTGGGCGAGAACGGTCTTCACATAGGGACGCATAGAGTAGTTCAGATAGACGGCGTGTGCATTATAGCCTCTGTCTGCCTTCTGAATGCAAACTCCGAACATACCTGCGCCTTGATTGTGGATGTTCCTTCGATATAGTATCGTCCCGACAAGCCATTTGTTCTTTTTGGGCGACGTGTATTCCATGTAGTGAACGCATGGGAATGTCGTTGTGTTTCTCGCCACCTTCGACACTCTCCTGATGTGGTGGCTCGCCCAAGACATAGCGTTCTCGAAATCCTCAAGAACCTCCTTCTGGACTTCCTCGTTCGTCATTCTCTCTACTAACATACCTTACCAGATTTTCAACAGTTGCCACGCGAGGATTCGGGGTAGAGCATCCTTCTTTGCCTTGCAATACTCTTCCTTACTTCGCGTATCGCGCTCTCACGACCGAGAAGGCTATCCTCGTAGTCTATCAACTCTTGCTCGTCCGTAGCCACATAGTAGCCGTCTGACGTAGCGATAAGTCCGGGGATAAGGTCGTTTGTCCTGATGTGGTTGATGACCTTACGAAGACGTGGCGCGCCAATCTTGAAGCCTTGAGCTTTCAACCGGCAGATGATGTAGTTGTTGGTCACAGCACGACCTTTTCCCATTTTCACACTCAGCCCACACATTACCACGGGAAGCAGCGTTTCCTTCTCGTATTCAGTCAACGGGCTTGTCTCATTGTCGAATCCCTTAATCATAACTTTTCCTTTATTGATGTTCGTTTATTTCTATTCCGAATGTTTCCTTGATGTAGCCGTAGAAGTCGCTTAAAAACTCATCTACGCTTTTGCTGTTCTTCAGTTCGCCGTCCACGTAATAGCATTGCCCGCACTTTGTCCTTCCCTTCGCAAAGACTACCTTCACGTTTATCCAGTCGCAGATGACATAGACGGAGTGCTTTTCGCATCTTTTCACATAGACACGCCTCGCGGACTTGCTTTCGTCTGCGTTCCAGAACCTGTCGTCTATGTCGTCAAGCCCGAATCCTTTATAGACAAGGGCTCTTTCAAACTCGTCCAACTCCATTTCCATAAAAAAGAAGAATAGAACCCCGTCGTCTGCTACTCCGCCCAAGGCTCTATCCTTCTATTGAGTGTAAACCACAATATACATGCAAAATCGTCAATGTAGCAGTATCGACTTTGCAAAGGTAAGAACATTTGTTCACACTGCAAGAACAATGGAAAGATATTTTGCGAATTTAAGATTATTTAACCGAATGCCCCTGCGACATGCTGTCAATAAGGGCTATCTTTGCCTTGTGAAAAGTGATGCAACGAGTAAAAACAAAGCGCCGCAATACCAAAGCAATACAAATGCCTGCGGTACTACAACGCAATCATTTGGAAACCACTATGTTTGCGCGATAGGTTCGAGCCCCAAACGGGTCACTGAAGTGAGGGTCTAACGACTCTCATTTTCTTTTCGTTAAGTGCTAAAATAGCCTTGTTTTGCAATACTTTCTAACGTACTGATATTTCATTATTTTTCATTTTTCTTAATCGTGTTTCATAAATTTGCAGTACCTTTGCAATACCAAGTGCAATACCAAATGTTAAAGTGTTATGAAGCTGCCAAGCATCAAGCTCGTCTATGACCGAAAGAATGTCGCCACGCCGTCAAGGGCATCAAGTCCGAGGAAAGGTCTTGTCCAGATAGAGATAAGCTACGACAGGCGTCAGAAGTTTATCGGAACAGGAGTGAAGGTCTATAAAGACCAATGGAGTGACAAGACCCGTGTAAAGAACCGCACGGACATGGTTGAGTTGAACGCATCCCTTGACATCCAAGTGCGAGGCGTGATAGAACGCGCCAACGCAATCATAGCAAAGGACGGCGCTTTCTCTTTTGATAGGTTTGACGCTGAAAGCGAGCATAGACATACAAAAGGTGTGACGTTCCTTGCCTTCATGGAAGAAAGGATAAGCGGTCGCGGCGACCTTCGTGAATCCACAAGGAAGAAGCACCGCAGTTCCCTTGACACACTAAAGGCGTATGGAGGGATAGTCACGTTTGACGACCTCACGCCTGCGAAGATAATGTTCTATGACGACTACCTTCACAAGCGCGGCATCTGCCAAGTGACCGTGCATACCCACCACAAGATACTGAAGACCTACATAAACATCGCCCTTGCAATGGGGCTTGTGAACGACAACCCATATCGTCGCGTGAAGATTGAGCGTGGCACTCCAAAAGGCAAGAAATATCTTACCGAGGATGAGCTTGCAAAGATACGCTCGTGTGTCCTTGACGCTCGGCTTGACCGCGTGCGCGACGTGTTCCTCTTCCAATGCTACACCGCCCTATCCTACGCTGACATGGCGAAGCTGGACTTCAAGCGTGACGCCATATACGATGACGGCAAGTGGAAGATTCGTGACACTCGCATCAAGACTGATGAAGAATACTACATCGTCCTTGTAAAGCCTGCAATGAACATTCTTGAAAAGTACGGCTATGTTCTTCCAGTCATATCCAACCAAAAGATGAATGACTACTTAAAGCTGATTGCCGCAGCCGCATGTATTGACAAGCCGCTTACCACACACTACGGCAGGCACACGTTCTGCGTGATGGCTTTCAACAACGGGCTTTCTCCTGACGTGATTGCAAGGATGATGGGGCATCGGAACTCCACCGTCACGCTTCAAGCCTACGCACGCCTTATGACAAAGACAATAGACGAAGGGTATGAGAAGATGGAGGATGTGTTCTCACCTGTCTAACACGTCATTCAATGAGCTGATTGCATCATCCAGATAGTCTATAGCACATTCAAGGTCATCCACGTTGTCGCTCATTGTTTCGCCGCGTTCCGAGTCTTGTAGGCTTTCTGGGAGATTGTCGTATGCCTCTTGCTCTTCTCCGGCGATGCTTTCAAGTTCGCCCTTCACTTCTTCAAGTTTCTCAATGGCTTTTTCAATCCGTTTTCTTCTTTCCTTGTTCATTTTTCAAAAGATTTTGTCGTAATGGTTTTCCTTTAGCCAGTCTCCTATCTCGGTCATGGCGTGCGCGAGTTCGCTGACCAGTTCGTTTGCATCTGTTCCTACCTTCACGTCATAGAGAAGGGTGAACTTCTGCGTCTCGTTGAATCGGTGCTCTGTGAACGTTCCAGTCAGCCCCCACTTCATATCTGTTACAACCCAAGTATCAGGTTTCTTCTCGCTTTTCTGTAATACGAATCTTTCCATGCTCAGTCTTCAGTTTCTTCTTCCTCAATGGAGTAGTATCGGCTGTCGTACTCATATCCTCTCCTGCCGTCCTTATGTGACCACGTAAGCAGTTGGTGGTGGCATCTTGCCATACCCCAGTTCGTGTACGGGAAACTGATTTTTTCCTCGTAGTCACCGTTAAACATATCTAACAGTTTCTTTTGCGCCTCCTTTAACGTGAGCCCTCTTTCGATAACAATCCTGCACTTTCCGTTAAACTCGATGTCGCGGTTGGCAATCCATCCGTTTGTCTTGCCTACAATTCTGTATTTTTGTTCTTTCTTTTTCATAACTCAAAAAAATAATGTAGAATAAATCTTTCCATATTTGTCTTTCTGGCGATTCTATATGTTCTTATAGTTTTATTATCTGCACCATACTAAACTCTTTTTTCCATACAATCACATACAGCGGCGTGCAAGCTCGCGGAGTAATCCTGAAGATACGCTTGTTGTGCATCTTCTCGTCACCGTATGTGTTTACATAACGCCAAACATCTGCGTTTGTTGCGAACTCTTTATCAACGCCTTCGATGCTGTAATAGACGCGCACCTTCCGCGGCGTCCGCCTCCCGAAGAACGTCTTGTTGTACTGCACGGCGAGCTTCGCCGAAAGTTCTATTGTCGCATTGTTCACGTTGTCATAGAACGCATCCGAGAGCACGATGATGTCGTTGCCGTTGTAGTTCTGAAACTTCACATAGACCATTGTCTTCTTGTCGGTGATGATGAAAGAGCCGTCACTTGCAACAACACGGGAAAACCTGTCTTCCCAATACGCCCTTTCATCTTTCATCCTGCTGAGATTGTGGAAGCATATATGGGCAATGTCCGCATCGCTGTCCACAAAGAGCATACCCGTCACCTCGGAGCGTTTGGCAATCTCTCTCCTTGCGAGCCTCTTCGCCCCTTCAAGCGACGTAGTCCGAAGTAGAATGTCGAACTGAAGTCTTGATGTTCTTATCTCTGCATAGTACATTATCCTCCGTAAATCTGCTTCAACTTCTTATACATCGAATTGACTCTCGCCGTGTTGAACTCAAGACCAGTCGGCGTCTTCTGTCCAAGTTCGTTAAGTTCCCTTGCAAGTTCCGGCCAAGACACGGCTGCCTCCGAGCCGACCGCCTTTATCTTGTTGTTGACGTACACCCACAAGAACTTGTTTCGCGGGTTTTCCTTCGCTCTGGCGCGTCTGTCATCCGCAGACTTTCCGACCATCGACATGATAGCCTCCCGCCTGTCTGAATGCGTATTCTTGCCCCACAGCGCGTCCGTCCCTCCTGTCTGCTCGCCTCGCTCTTTCTTCGCGTGAAGGGCTGACTTCGTGCGCGTGCAGATAAGCTCTCTCTCGTACTGCGCGACACTTGCAAAAACGCCCAAGACCATTGTGTTGACTGAAGGCATATCGCAGAAGTGGATGTCTATTCCCGTGTTGACGACCTTGAACGTGAACTCAACGTCACGGGCGAGACGGTCGAGTTTGGCTACCACAAGCGTGGCTCCCGTTTCCTTGCACTTGTCTATGGCTTTCCAAAGTCCGTTTCGTGTACGGCTCTTTCCGCTCTCCACGTCGCTGAACTCCGCTATAACTTCTCCGCCTATGTCCTGCACATATCTAACGCACGTTTCCTTCTGCGCCTCAAGACCAAGGCCAGACGCGCCTTGTCTTTGCGTGCTGACTCTAATGTAAATCACTGCTTTCTTCATACTCTATTCCGTTTTCAACAAACAATTCTCTTAGAAGGAAGATTGTCGCCTTCGTTACTCCTCTCTGTCTTGATATGTCCTCAAGCGGGATTTTTGCCGCGTCTTCAAGGGTGCTACATCCGAGCCGTTGCAGGACGACACGAAGCGTGGACAAATCCCTGCTGTTGTAGTCGTGTTCATTTATCTTTGACAATGGATGCGAAGTTTGATTTTCCGTTGCTACTGCATACTCTACTATCGGCTCAAGGGTGTCGGGGTCTATACATGCAATCTGCGCCGCCTCTCTCGTGAGCTGCCCGTACTTGAAATGCGCCGCCTCTATCCGTCGCATAGGAAGGGACTGGCCGAGGGCGTCAACAACCCTCTTGCTTTCATCTTGATTGTTGCAGACCGCCGCGAGGACGCGCTCACCGCCGTCCTTGATGATTTGTATGACCATCACTTCTTCCGGCTTGATAAGGTCTGGGTAGTGCTCCTTCACATAGTTCCACACCGTTCTTCGTGCAAGCGGCGTGGCGTTATACGTCCCGTCCTCGTCCTTGAGGATTCCGTTTATGTGCGACTGCGACATCTTCAAGTCCTCACACATTTTCTTTTTCGCTCCGAGTGGGAGCTGTCCTTGTAGTTTCATCCTCTTTCCCTCCTTTCTTAATCTGGAAGACCACGACCTCCGAACAGCTCACCGAGGCACATAAGGCCAAGAGCGATGAATATCATTATCTCGCGGAAGAACACGTTTAGCACGATTAGCACTACTGCTATCGCCCCCACCTTGATGATGGTTTTCCTCGTTTCCTTTTTTTCTTTTAAGTAGATGTCACGCTCACATTCGGTCATTGCGGCAAGCATTGCCTCGCGCCTCTCTTTTCTTGCTCTGCGGTTTTCCTTAATTTTATTGATTACTCTCTTGAAAATGCTTTCGTTTCTTTCTGCGTTTACTTCCATTGGCTTCTTTGTTTTATGCGCCCGCCCCCACTTGATGCGAGAGCGGGCTGCAAAGATACTAACTATTTCACATTAGGAAAATATGTTTTACAGCATACTTTCACTATTGTGCGTTGACACTCACAAGGTTTGCCTTCTTGAAACACCGCCATCCGTCGGCCTCATTGTCCCAATAGGTAGTGAGCGAAGGATTGGCCGGTCGCGTTCCCGTGCCTGTGATGTGCGGCATGATGACCGCCTCCTCAAGCGTGCCCTCGGCCTCCCTTACGCTTCCGTCGGACTTCTTGAAGGAGAACCTTACGCTCCCTTCCTTCATACGCTCGACGAGCTCTACGTTCATAACTGCGAGCGTCTGTGCCTCGCTCTCTTCCATTCCCTGTGCCATAAGCATGGACTTCACTTCATTGATTTCAATTTCTTTCATTGTCGTATTCTTTTTAATGGTTTATAAAATCTTGAACTCTCCTTCACCCTCGGCATCATCCTTGTCGAAGTATGCCGTGATGTATCTGTACTCAACCTCAATGTCCATCGTTTTGTCTTCAATCTCGCTGTCAGAGCAGTAGAAGTGCCAACCACCTTCCATAAGGCAGCGTATGTTCTCGTCTGTGCGACTGATGGTGATGACTGCGGTGTCCTTGTAGAGAGCCACCTTGTCGCAAAGGATGTCGTGGTTGATGAGGTAGAGACGCAGCATAATGTCGTACATCACTCGGATTGGGTTTTCGATAACTTTCATAAGTTGTTTCTTTTTGTTGGTTAATAATTTGTTAATGTTGGATGTTGGCTTGCAGCGTCTTTTTGGATTGTTGATTTCGTGATTGGTTTAACTTTACCCCTCAATTGCGCACCTCCTTTCCGATGCTTGGTTCTTCAGTTGCAGATGCCGCTCCACGCTCTCCACTTCCGTAGGGTTGTCCGCGTAGATAAAGGCGAGCATCCTTTTCAGCATTTCCTTCACGTCGGCCTGTGTGTAGATGCCGAACTCCTGCGAGCATTCATCGAGGCGTATTAGCCCGCGCCTGTCTCCTTTTCTGACCGACGCGGACAAAGACCATCCTCTTCCGTTTGCAAGCTCGCTTGATGTCACGGCCACCGAGTCGAGCAGCCAGAGGTTTGCTTCGCAGAATCTGTTGAGGCTTTTCAATGCCTGTTCCCTTGTCACCTCTTTCATAGTGCGCGTAGTTTGATGCGATGAACTTCAGTGTACGTCAACTCTCCGTCATAGCCCCTACGCTTCAGCTCAAGCATAAGCTCACGAGGGGTGAACCCGTCAAGCGGATTGCCGCCTGACACCGAGGCTTTAGATGATTTCTACGCTTTCGGCATTCGTGGCAATAACTCATGTGCCCGTCAACCGCCAAACGATGTTTTGGGAACTCGGACAGAGGTAACTCACGTCCACAACCTTCACACACTTTTGTTTTCTCGTCTTCCATTGTTTTTTTGTTTTTAGGGTTAATACTCTCTATCTCTCAAAAGGTAGAACTGGTTTGGGTCTTTGCATTCCCGTATGGTCGGGAACCCATTGGGCATAGGGTAAAGACCCTCGTTGATAATGTAGCCCACGCGCAACCCTTTCGGGTCGGAGAGCGTGTTGTGGCAGACGACCTCGCCGAAGCAGCCGTGAGCCATCATGTTGATTGCCGTCATACGGCAGCAGTCAAGGTCTATGTCCTCGCCTACGAGGTACGGCTTGCGCCATCCGTTGCGAAGGAAAGCGGAGTTTGCCGACAGGAGGTTTCTGCCAGAGCCGCACGAGCAGTCGGAGATTGTCACCCTCTTGCCGAACGCCCCTATCGAGTGCGAAGGCTGAGGCTCCTCACCGTCCTTGATGGATATGTCCGCCATCAGGTCGCAGAGTCCCGAGGGCGTGAAGAACTGCCCCTTGTTGTTGCCCGCCACGTTGAGCGACATGAAGATGTCGCCCCAAGCGTCATACCAGCCGAACTCGTCCTTCAGCTTCCCCTTCATAGCGACGAAGTACTCCTTCATCATATCATAGAAAGCCACGTTCTGCTCCTTCGTGTAGCGCCACGATGCGTCTGGCTCTCCGCACGGGTCAAAGGCGCCCGTCATATACTTGAGCAGGTCACAGAAGATGTCCCGCACGTTCTTTCCACACCTCGACGCCATCGTCGTAATCATACTCTCTAACTGCTTCATGTCGTCCGCAATTTTAGTTAAACATCAGAACTCAATCTCTTCCTCGATGAACTCATCTTCCTCGTCTTCATCCCAGCCTTCGCCAGTCATGTACGGGTCTTCGTCCATTCCTTCTGTCAGCATATTGCCGCTCCATCCATAAAGGTCGTAGTAACTCATAGGTTTTTGTTTTTTTTTTGTTATTGGGGTTAAACATTTCATAGGGATGCGATGTAGTCCTGCACGTCCTTCTTCGAGGACTCAC